>Ga0102889_1000181_pt1 | contig 28327 bp, 25 predicted proteins | sample Colrivmet1551A02_FD_84505 | JGI IMG/M metagenome (GOLD analysis project Ga0102889, IMG submission 84505) | Estuarine microbial communities from the Columbia River estuary - metaG 1551A-02 | ecosystem: Environmental > Aquatic > Marine > Intertidal zone > Estuary | place: USA: Columbia River...
ATTACGGCTCAAGAGGTTACAGGTTTGAATCCTGTCATGGTCACGAATAAATAGTACAATTAAAAAAAACGCCAAGCTTGCTTGAGCGTTTTTTTGTTTGTGCTATTTTCAAAGCGGAGCTTTGTAGAATCAGCGAAGCTACTCCTCAGGATACAAAAAATATTTTTTACTTATCGCCAGACTTGCTTTTTTGATTTTTAAAAGGTTTTGATTCTTAAAGCAGAGCTTTATCAGGATCATGAAATAATCCTGTCATGGTCACAGTTATCCTCAAGAATAATTTATTATTTTTAGGGATATTTTTTTTTGCATTACATTTTCTGAATAAATTTTTATATTTAAATAAATCAATTTAACAATGCGATAAAAAAAATTAAGCAGATGAAATTACTATCCCAAATATCTTCTTAGGGCTACTCTATGTTCTGGGTTACTCTTGTCATAATTAGTAACAAGAAGTTCTAAAATTTCAGGTGGCTTATTACCTATATCTGATTTTTTAGAGTATTTAGACACATATAAATTAAAAATAGCTTCCTCTTTTTCAAAAATCAAGAAGTGTTCTGAATTTAATTCTGTAAAGGATATTTCATTTCCATTGAAAGCGTTTGATTGATCTTTTATGAAGGGAGAAAAATCAAAGTACCTAAATATATTTTCCATCTTATACTAATTCTGCAGAAAGTCCAAGGCTTAATAATTTAGAGCAACGAGGTTCTAACTCTTTGAGCTCTCCTGTTTTTACGGTGCATTTTCCTTTAAAATGAACCAACCAAGTACATTGTTCTGCTTGCTCTTCGGTATGTTCACAGACATTAATTAAAGAATTAATTACAAAATCAAATGTATTTACCTCATCATTATGTAATACGATATGATGTTGATTTACTTCCTTTTCTAGAACAACTACTTCTTCTTTAATTTTTTCTTTAGTACTCATATCTCAAATTTACAAAAAAACCTCTCTATTTCAAGTATTTTAATGCTACCCAATTATTCTTTTGAATCATTTTATCTAAAACTAATCCATACTTAATAACTTCACTCTCTATGACAACCATGTCATCTTTATAAAACCCACTGAGTAGTAATGTACCTTCTTGATCTAAACTATCTGTATATATTTTCATATCAGAGAGTAAAATGTTCCTATTGATATTGGCGATAATGACATCATATTTTTTTCCTTTCAATAAAGAAGAATCGCCCTCTAAGACAGTGATGTGCTTACAGGCATTTCTTTGAACATTCTCTATGGAGTTTTGATAACACCAGTTATCAATATCTATTGCGTCAGTGGGCTGAGCTCCTTTCATTTCAGCAAAAATGGCTAAAATCCCTGTACCACACCCCATGTCTAACACTTTTTTGTTTTTAAGATCTAGTGCTAATAAATGTTGAATCATCATGTGAGTTGTTTCATGATGGCCAGTTCCAAAACTCATTTTGGGCTCTATCACTATATCAAACTTCAAAGAAGGATTTTCATGAAACGGTGCACGAACACTAACTTGCCCATCTACTTGAATTGGTTTAAAGTTTTCCTCCCATTCTTTATTCCAATTCGTTTGAATAACTTCGTAATGAGAGTATTTAATTTTAAATTCATTTGAATCTAAAATATATAAATCATCTAAAATTTTAGAGTTCCATTCTTGTTTTTGAATATAAGCAGTTACTCCATTATCATTTTCAACAAAACTTTCAAAACCCACATGGCCAAGCTCAGCTATTAATATTTCAATACCTAGATTTCTGGGTGTCACAAAGAATTCATAAGCTATATAAATAGAGTCCATTACAATAACAAAGTATTAAAAAGCAGTGATAATCCCTGTAAAGTCTGCTGCCTTCAAAGAAGCGCCTCCAATTAATCCACCATCTACATCTTCCTTAGAGAAAATTTCTTTAGCATTCGTTGGTTTCACACTTCCTCCATATAAAATGGAAACATTTTCCGCAACAGATGCACCATAGGTGCTTACCAATAAACTTCTAATATAAGCATGCATTTCTTGAGCTTGTTCTGGGCTTGCAGTTTCTCCTGTTCCAATGGCCCAGACTGGCTCATATGCCAATACAATATGCTCCCATGAGGCTGAACTTAGAGAAAGAACAGTATTTTTTAATTGATTTTCTACAACTTTAAAATGATTCTCTGACTTGCGATCTTCTAAAGATTCACCAAAACAAAAAATTATTTCCAAATTATTTTCAAGAGCAGATGCTACTTTATCGGTTAAAATTTGATCATCTTCACCAAAGTAGGTTCTTCTTTCTGAATGACCTAAAATTACAGACTTTACTCCCACATCATTTAGCATAGCTGCAGAAATCTCTCCGGTAAAAGCTCCATTTTTAGCTTGGTGCATATTCTGAGCTGAAACTTCAATTACAGAATCTTTAGTTAATGCTACCGCAGAAGTTAAATTAATAGATGTAGGTGAAATTATAACTCTACAATTAATTGAAACCTCCTCTAGAGCTTTATTTAAATCGTTAATTAAAGTGGTTGTTTGTGTTGCATCATTATTCATTTTCCAATTTCCCGCAACGATATTATTTCTCATATTTTTATAAATTTAAAAGCGACTAAATTACTCAATTTTAAGGGCTTTAAGAATGTTTTTATCTGTAATTTTTGTTGCCTTAAATACTACAATTTCTCCAAATTCATCAACCACTACATATCTAGGAATCCACCACAGGCCTAAAAACTTCCCAAATGCTCCTTTTTTACCTTCAGCCATAAAATAATGATCTCCTTTTATCTTCAAACGATTTATGGCTTTTATCCAACGTTCTTTGCTTTTATCTAGTGAAAGAAAAACAAAATGAACTTTAGGGTTTTCTTGTTGTAATTGTTTTAGTTCTGATAAAGTTATGATACAGTCGCTACACCAGGAGGCCCATATGTCTATTAAAATTTTATTTCCTTGGTGTTTTTTTAAGATCTTTTGAAATCTTACGTCTTGTTGTGAAATACTAACAAATTTTTCATTTAATGCTTCTTTTGAAAAGCGAGTAGGATTGTGACAACCGATAATAAGAAATAAGAATAATAAACCCAGTTGTTTCATTCTATTTATTTAAGTCTAATTCTAGGATCTAACCAACTGTACATAACATCTACCAATATATTAATGATGATAAATAAAGTGGCTATTACCAAAACACTTCCCATAATTATGGGTAAATCTAGTGTATTTAAAGCATTAACAATTTCTTTTCCAAGCCCATTCCAGTTAAAAATATACTCAACGAATACAGCTCCCGCCAACATAGAAGCAAACCAACCTGATACAGCTGTTATTACAGGGTTTAATGCATTTTTCAATGCATGGTTTTTGATTACTTGATACTTTGTTAACCCTTTGGCTTTTGCTGTTCTAATATAATCTTGACTTAAAACTTCTAATAATGAATTCCTCATTAATTGAATGATCACAGCTAATGGTCTAATCCCTAAAACTATGGCTGGAAGTATCAAGTTTTTCCATTGTACCGTTATTGTTTCACCAAAATCATCAACAACATATAAACTCCCAGTCATTTCTAAACTCGTATAATTATGAAGAAGAAAACCGAATATCCAAGCAAATAAAATTGCAGAAAAAAATGAGGGAACACTCATTCCAAAGGTGCTAATTACAGCAATTACTCTATCAAACCAAGTGTCTTTATGAATAGCAGATAAAATACCAAAAAAGATTCCAAAAGCAATTGCTATAGAAATTGCAAATAGTGCTAAAATAGCAGTATTTGGAAGAGTTTCAGATATAATCTCTGATACCTTTTTGCCATTTTTCTGAAATGATTCTCTTAAATAAGGGTATTTTAAAACAAGAGTAGATTCACCTATAATAAAAAGAGTCTTATATGAATACTTCCCTTTATTTAAAGAAGTATAATCTTCAGTTTTATTTGAATGAATTGATAGTGGAGATACATCATTTAAATAATAAAGATATTGAGTGGTTAAAGATTGATCAAAGCCATATTTTTTTCTAATATTTTGAAGTTGATCAGAATCTTCCCGCTGATCTAACATCATTCTTGCTGGATCCCCTGGCAAAACATTAAATAATAAGAAAATGACAGTAACAACTCCAAAAAGTGTTAAAACCCCATAAAAAAACTTATTAATTATAAATTGTATCATATAGAATGACTCTTAAACAAAGATAACAGAAAGTCTCAAAAATATGTACCTTTGTATAACTTTTAAAAAGACAGATGACGACAGCAGAGATTCTAACTCAGATTCAAAAAAAGAAATCATTTCTATGCATTGGTTTAGATGTAGATCTAAATAAAATTCCATCATTTCTTTTAGAAAAAGATGACCCTATTTTTGAATTTAATAAAGCTATTATTGATGCTACTCATCATTTATGTGTCGCCTACAAACCCAATACCGCTTTCTATGAAGCCTATGGAATTAAGGGTTGGATCTCTCTAGAAAAAACAATCAAATATATTAACGACAAACATCCTGAAATTTTCACAATAGCAGATGCAAAGCGAGGAGATATTGGAAATACATCTAGTATGTATGCCAAAGCATTTTTTGAAGATTTATTATTTGACAGTATAACTGTTGCTCCCTACATGGGAAAAGATTCAGTAGAGCCATTTTTAGCCTTTAAAAACAAACACACTATTCTACTAGCACTTACTTCTAATACTGGTGCTTTTGATTTTCAGACCAAAGAAATTGATGGAAAGGAAGTTTACAAACAAGTTTTAGAAACTTCTAAAAGTTGGAAAAATGCTGAAAATTTAATGTATGTAGTTGGTGCTACTAAAGCATCCTATTTAGCAGAAATCAGAAAAATTATTCCTGATGCATTTTTATTAGTACCTGGTGTAGGTGCACAAGGAGGAAACTTACAAGATGTATGTAAATACGGAATGAATAATCAAGTTGGATTATTAATCAATTCTTCTCGTGGAATACTTTATGCTTCAAAAGAAGCAAATTTTGCTAAAGCAGCCTCTGAAAAAGCTGCTGAATTACAAGCTGAAATGGCTGAAATTTTAAATTAATTCAACTTTGTAACTGATATTTTATACCCAAATTATTTTTTTATAATTTCTTTAGTATATACTCCCAATTTGGATTCAAATCTTAAAAAATAAATTCCAGATTTAAATGAAGAAATATCAAATATAGAATCTGTTTCAGAGAGTGTGTAAGTTGCTAATTTCTGACCTAATGTTGAATAAATTTTAAATTTTGTTCCTATTAAATTACTAGGAACTTTCACTCTTATGCTGTCGTCTGTAGGGTTTGGATAAATAGCCAAATCTTCCAAACTTGAATCTTGTGTAGACAAAGAACTTTCCTCATAAACTCTTACGTAATCAATTTCCATAATTGCCTCGGAAAAATTACTGGGAATATTACCTCCTAAGTTTCCTCCCATTGCTATGTTTAGAAGTAAATAATGTGAATTATCATAGGGTATTTCCTGAGTGTTTTCTCTTTCAAAAAAGACAACATCATCCAATAAAATTTGAATAGTATTCTCTGTCCAGATTAGTGAGTAAATATGATATTGACCACTAGAGTCTGCAACATAAGTAGTACCCCCCTCATTTTGATAACTATTGGTATTGGAATTGGAATAATGGAGATGGCCTATAAGATTGGTCTTATTCCATCCATTTTGCTCCATAATGTCAATTTCTCCACAAACAGGCCAACCAACACTTCCATAAGTACTACCAAAATAATTTCCTATTTCATTAATATTAGCTCCTAAAGTCCATATTGCAGGCCAAGTTCCGGCTTCTGATGGTAATTTAGCCTTAACATCTATCCTTCCATATTGAAATGCAAATTTTGAATTTAATCTGGCTGAAGTATAAGGTTTAGTTGAGTTATTGTACGTGAAGTTCTCTCTGATCGCTTTAATCTTTAATGAACCATTATTAACATACGAATTTGATATTCTATTAGTGTAGTGTTGTAGTTCTCCATTAGCCCAATCCGTACCGTTTATAATTGGAATAACTTGATGATGCCATTTATTTGCATCTATTGCTCCTGAATAGTTAAATTCATCTGACCAAACTAAGTTATTAAATACAGGATTATCGTCATCACCACCACCAGCTGATTCTTCAAAAATAAAATCATCAACAAAAGCTTCAACATGATCATAATTATTTTCTCCATTTACTTGAATTAACACTCTATTAAAATCTGTTCTAGTAATTGGAGCTGGTGAAGTAGGATCTAGATTGATGTAATTATCATTTTCAAAATCAAAAGTAATTTCTTGCCATTGATCTAAAGAAATATACTTTATAATTTCACTTTGAGTAGTCCAAGGCTGTGGAAGAGAACCATTTTGAAGTTTTACAGAAACTTTGTTAGTTTGATTACCTGTTAGACCAATTGAGGGCACATAAATTTTAAAAGTAAATGAATTTTTTAAAGAAAAATCTAAATTCTGATTCGTATCAAAACGAACATTTGCATACTGGCCACCAACGTCATTATATTTCAAGACCTTGCTGGAGGTATTTAATCCTTGAACATAAGGATTTGCAAAAGAACTTACAACATTACAGTCATCACCTACCCATTGATCGATTGTACCATTTCCTTCAAAGTCATCCTCAATATTTTGAGAAAATAAAGGAAAACAAAAAAAATAAAATAGTATTACTAGGTTATGTCGCATGTTTAATTTTTTTCAAAAATAAAACAGGAATTTGATTTTACATAAATAACTACCCATACAAATACCAAACAAAATAGATTAATTGAAAGAATCTGTGTTTTTATCATATCCGAAAGGACAATGCTTACAACCACTTTTGCAGCAATGACCTCTTTTTAAGTGATATTTTTCTGTAAAAACTCTGTACCCTTGTTCATTGAAGTAAAAGTCTTCTTGAGTGAGTTCTATTTTTTTATTATACATACCTAAAATACTGATATAGAGTACTCAATAAACTATTTTTATACAATCTACTTTTTTTGATTAGGAGGATATGCTAAAATAATCTTATTCACAAATTCATTAATGCGTTCCTCTTTTTTATCAATATTGCTCATTTTCATAGCTCCAGATCCAATACCCTGCCAAATGAGTTCATTTTTATTTTTATCAATAAAGTCAATAAACAAAGTTCCTTCTGTATATTGATTAATATTAAGATTATTACTGCCAAAAAACCATGGATTATATCCCCAACCAAAACCATAACCTAGGTTATTGTTAGTAACATTAACTTGTTCTCTGGATTTTGTAAAAATACTAATCAATAGATCTGGGGTTTCTGACTTACTAAAACCTTTTTCAACTAATTGACGTTCTATAGCACGCATAATTCGTTTCTTATCAAGATCTGACACAGAAGCTTTATCTATACCTTTTTTATAAAAAGCAAATGTTTTGTATGTTGAAAAATCCACCTTGGTATCATAATCCGAGACAACTTTTATTGTAGAACAAGAGAATAGTATTGCTGCACACAATGAAAAAAACAATATTTTTAATATTTTCATAGTTGTAAAATTTTAAAGATTATTAAATAAAGATAAATCTACCTTATTAGGTATGGTGATTTTTAACTTTTTTTCATTTTTCATTGCCCGTTTTATTGCAAAAGTAGCTTCTTCATTTCTGGCCCAATTCCTTCTAGCTATTCCATTATTTACATCCCAAAAAAGCATAGATTTTATTCTTTTAGATGCTTCTTTACTACCATCAATAAGCATGCCAAATCCACCGTTAATCACCTCACCCCATCCAACACCACCTCCATTGTGAATGGATACCCAAGTAGCTCCTCTGAAACTATCTCCAATAACATTTTGAATAGCCATATCTGCAGTAAACTTAGATCCATCATAAATATTTGATGTTTCTCTGTAAGGTGAATCTGTTCCTGAAACATCATGATGATCTCTACCTAAGACTACAGGACCTATTTTTCCTTTTTTTATTGCTTTATTAAATGCTTTAGCAATTTTTACTCTTCCCTCAGCATCTGCGTATAGTATTCTCGCCTGAGATCCTACAACTAATTTATTTTCTTGGGCTCCTTTAATCCATTGAATATTATCAGCCATTTGCTGTTGAATCTCTGGTGGAGAATTTTTCTTGATTTCTTCTAAAACTTCACAAGCAATGAGATCTGTTTTTTGTAAATCTTTTGGATTTCCAGAGGTACAAACCCACCTAAAAGGACCAAATCCATAATCAAAACACATGGGGCCCATTATATCTTGAACGTAACTTTGATATTTAAAATCTATACCATTTTCATCCATAATATCTGCTCCTGCTCTGCTAGCCTCTAATAAGAAAGCATTACCATAATCAAAAAAATAAGTTCCTTTTGCAGTATGATTATTAATTGCCCTGGCATGTCTACGAATAGTCTCTTGAACTTTTTGCTTGAATAAAACAGGATTTTCAGCCATCATACTATTGGCATCTTCAAATGAAATATCACAAGGGTAGTATCCTCCTGCCCAAGGATTATGGAGAGATGTTTGATCTGAGCCTAAATCTATATGAATATTCTCAACGTGAAACTTTTCCCAAACCTCAACAATATTTCCTAGATAAGCTAGAGATACTGTTTCTTTATTTTCTTTTGCTAATCTAACTCTGGCAACCAACTTATCTAAATCAACTAATTTTTCATCAATCCACCCTTGATCTAGTCGAACCTGTGTAATTTTAGGATTAACCTCTGCACAAACAGTTATACATCCAGCTATATTTCCTGCTTTGGGTTGAGCTCCACTCATACCACCTAATCCTGCTGTTACGAATAAATTTCCTTTAGGTGATTTCCCTATCTTCCGAAAGGCATTTAAAACAGTAATGGTAGTTCCGTGAACTATACCTTGAGGTCCTATATACATATAGCTTCCAGCTGTCATTTGACCATATTGGCTTACCCCTAAGGCATTCATTTTTTCTAAATCGTCTGGTTGAGAATAATTAGGTATGGTCATTCCGTTAGTAACCACAACTCTAGGTGCATTTTTACCCGATGGAAACAAGCCCATAGGGTGTCCGGAATACATAGCCAGAGTTTGTTTAGATGTCATTTCAGAGAGGTATTTCATAGTAAGCAAATACTGAGCCCAATTTTGAAAAACAGCTCCGTTACCACCGTAAGTAATTAGTTCATGGGGGTGTTGAGCAACAGTATAATCTAAATTATTCTGAATCATTAACATGATAGCTTTGGCCTGCTCACATTTGCCTGGATACTCAGAAATTGATCTTGCATACATTTTGTAGGTAGGACGAAATCTATACATGTAAATACGTCCGTATGTTTCTAATTCTTCAGCAAACTCAGGCAACAAAATTGAATGATGTTTAGCGTCAAAATATCGTAATGCATTTCTTAATGCCAACTCTTTCTCATCCTTAGATAAAACATCTTTTCTTTTTGGAGCATGATTAATAGAAGTTTCATAGTCCTTTTTGTCTGGTAATACATCTGGTATACCTTGTTGTATTAGCTCTTTGAATGTCATTTGTATCTAAAAGATTAAAAAATAATTATACTTACAAATATAATTCATTTTTAAAACGATTAATTTATATACCTCTAAAAAAAACACCTATTTTTTGAAAAATTCGTAAATTGCAATTCTAAATTCATATTTTTTTTACGAATAATATCATATTAGGGTATATATTATTAATAAACAATAATTATTCTATGAAAGTATTTAGCTGAAAGTAAATTATCAAAAAAAATGAAAAACACTACTCCTTACAAACCAATCAATAAAGTTAGAATTGTTACTGCGGCTTCTTTATTTGATGGTCATGATGCATCAATTAATATTATGCGCAGAATTATTCAATCTACTGGAGTTGAAGTCATTCATTTGGGGCATGACAGAAGTGTTGAAGATGTGGTGAATTGCGCTATACAAGAAGATGTAAATGCCATTGCAATGACCTCCTACCAAGGTGGTCATAATGAATATTTTAAATATATGTTTGACTTGTTAAAAGAAAAAAATGCGAGTCATATAAAAATTTTTGGTGGTGGAGGTGGCGTTATTCTTCCTGCGGAAATTAAAGATTTAATGAAGTACGGGATTACTCGAATTTATTCACCAGATGATGGAAGAGAAATGGGGTTGCAAGGAATGATTAATGATTTGGTAAAACAATCAGATTTCCCCATTGGTAAAATTCTAAATGATGAAATTAAAAATTTAAAGAACCAAGACGCTGGAAGTATTGCTCGAATTATTTCATCTGCTGAAAATTTTCCTGAAATCTCAAAAAAAACTTTATTAGAGATCCACAAAAAAAATAAAAATTCTACAATACCCGTTCTAGGAATTACAGGAACTGGCGGTTCTGGAAAATCTAGTTTGGTTGATGAATTGGTTAGAAGGTTTTTAATTGACTTTCCAAACAAAACTATTGGACTTATTTCTGTAGACCCTTCTAAACGGAAAACAGGTGGTGCCTTATTAGGTGATCGAATTAGGATGAATGCGATCAACAACAATCGAGTGTATATGAGATCTTTAGCAACTCGTCAGTCTAATTTAGCTTTATCTAAACATGTGAATGAAGCTATAGAGGTTTTAAAAGCCTCAAAATTTGATTTAATCATTCTAGAGACGTCAGGTATTGGGCAATCAGACACAGAAATTATTGAACATTCAGATACCTCACTTTATGTGATGACTCCTGAATTTGGAGCGGCTACTCAGTTAGAAAAAATAGATATGTTGGACTTTGCTGATCTAGTTGCCATTAATAAGTTTGATAAACGTGGTGCTCTTGATGCTGTTCGTGATGTAAAAAAGCAATATATGCGTAATAATAATTTATGGCATATACACATGAATGACATGCCTGTTTTTGGAACTATAGCCTCACAGTTTAACGATCCTGGTATGAATTCGCTTTATAAAGCGATCATGAATAAGCTTGTAGAAAAAACTGGGGCAGATTTAAATTCTTCCATTGAAATTATCCAGGAAATGTCAGAAAAAATTTTTATCATTCCACCTGCACGAATTCGTTATTTATCTGAAATAGCAGAAAATAATAGAGCTTATGATAAAAAGGAACGAAGTCAAGTAGAAGTTGCTCAAAAATTATTTGGAATCTATAAAACAATAGACGCTGTACTCAGCACAAAATCATTATCGATTAATCAGAAAGATATCCTGACAAAAACAGGTTTAAATCATAAAACCATTCTTGACAAAACCTCAAAAAATGAATTGCCTTTCATAAAATTATTAATCAATCAGTTTGAAAAAGTAAAAATGGATATAGACCCCTACAATTGGGAAATTATCCTTGACTGGAATGATAAAGTTGAGCGATACAAAGCTCCTATTTATACTTTTAAAGTAAGAAATAAAGATATTAATATAGAGACACACAGTGAGTCTTTGTCTCATTCTAAAATACCAAAAATATCACTCCCGAAATATGAAGCATGGGGAGATATATTACGATGGAACTTACAAGAAAATGTTCCAGGTGAATTTCCTTTTACAGCAGGTTTGTATCCTTTTAAGCGAACTGGGGAAGATCCAACGAGAATGTTTGCCGGAGAGGGTGGTCCTGAGAGAACCAATAGACGTTTTCATTATGTTAGTCTTGGACTAGAAGCAAAACGTTTATCTACTGCCTTTGATTCTGTGACCCTATATGGAAATGACCCAGGACATAGACCTGATATTTATGGTAAGATCGGAAATGCTGGTGTTTCTATTTGTTGCTTAGATGATGCTAAAAAATTGTATTCTGGATTTGACTTAAGTCATCCTATGACCTCAGTTTCAATGACTATTAATGGACCAGCACCAATGTTGTTGGGGTTTTTCATGAATGCTGCGATAGATCAAAATTGTGAAAAATATATTATAGAAAATAACTTAGAAAAAAAGGTTGAATCAATATTAAAAGAGACTTATGATTCAAAAGGGTTAAAAAGACCTAAATACAAGGGGGAATTACCGAAGGGCAACAACGGATTAGGTCTTTTATTGCTTGGAATTACTGGCGATATGGTGTTGCCAAATAAAGTTTATGAACAAATAAAAAAAGAAACTTTAACCCAAGTTAGAGGTACAGTACAAGCAGATATTTTAAAAGAAGATCAGGCGCAAAACACGTGTATTTTCTCTACGGAATTTGCTTTAAGACTCATGGGAGATGTTCAAGAATATTTTATTAAAAAGCAAGTTCGAAACTTCTATTCTGTTTCAATTTCTGGTTACCATATAGCAGAGGCTGGAGCCAACCCAATTACACAATTGGCATTAACGCTATCAAATGGATTTACTTACATAGAATACTATCTTTCTAGAGGTATGGACATCAATAAGTTTGGGCCAAACTTATCTTTTTTCTTTTCAAATGGAATAGATCCTGAATATGCAGTCATTGGTCGTGTAGCAAGAAAAATATGGGCAAAAGCATTAAAGCACAAATACCGAGCAAACTCTAGAGCACAGATGCTCAAATATCATATTCAAACCTCTGGTCGCTCACTTCATGCACAAGAAATTGATTTTAATGATATTAGAACTACACTTCAAGCTTTATATGCTATTTATGACAATTGTAATTCTCTTCATACCAATGCTTATGACGAAGCCATTACCACTCCAACAGAAGATTCTGTAAGAAGAGCCATGGCTATCCAGTTAATCATTAATAAAGAATTGGGATTAACAAAAAATGAAAACCCAATTCAAGGGTCTTTTATCATTGAAGAATTAACCGATTTAGTTGAAGAAGCAGTATTGATAGAATTTGATAGAATTACAGAAAGAGGTGGTGTTTTAGGGGCTATGGAAACCATGTATCAGCGATCAAAAATACAAGAGGAAAGTTTGTATTATGAAACTTTAAAACACAACGGAGATTTTCCAATAATTGGTGTTAACACATTTTTAAGTTCAAAAGGTTCACCAACAATTCTTCCATCTGAAGTAATTAGAGCAACAGAAAAAGAAAAGCAATTTCAAATAGAAACAAAAGAATTGTTACATGACGCCAACAAAGATGAGGCGATTTCTCAATTAAAATCTTTACAGCAAGCAGCCATGCAAAATGAAAATTTATTTGAAAAAATTATGGATACGACCAAAGTATGTTCTCTAGGGCAAATAACAACTGCTCTTTTTGAAGTAGGGGGGCAATATAGACGAAATATGTAATTTAAATGTATAATCAGATGAACAAAATTTTACTTATTTTATTAATCATTTTTATAGGTTGTAAACCTAAGCAAAATGGAAACAATACAAATGAAAAAGCAATCTATAATGATCATGTTATTACACCTAAAAAAATTATAATAAATGATAATGTAGAAAGACATCTTTTTGATTATTCTATTTCAGATGAAATTGGTTTAAATAAAATGCATGCTCCGGTAGGATGGACTGAACCAATAATTAAAGCTAAATTTGAGTTAAGAGGTATAGTGTTGAGTGGAGAACTTGGTTTAGAATTTGAAGAAGGCATAAAAAAAATACCAAGCAGTAATGGATTTTTGATACCTAACAACACTAAAGTTAGGATTTTTAATGCTGGTTCAGAAGAATTAATTTTGATAGAGGTATTAAGACCAGGTTATCAAAAAAAATTCGTTAAATTTTTTGAAGGATTTGATAACTAGTGTATTGATATTAAAAAACAAGTAATCACTATTTTTTTTATATTTGATTTTATAATTATTATTAATAAAATATAATCTTATGAATAACAAAAAAGATATTGTAAAAGTTAGACTTCATGATGGTATTGTAGGACTCTTAAATATTGGATCTATACTACTAGCAAGTGAATTAGGATTTAATTGGATTTATATAGCTGGAGCTGTAGCTGTTCTCCAAATTTTAAGCCCTATCACAAAATTTTGTCCTGTCTACACTATTTTAAATAAATTAATGCCGGATACTACACCCATTCAAAATGGAAAATAATAACACAAGGGTTTATAGACTGTTGTGGATTTATTATGAATGATTAAGGACTATTAGTTGGAAGAGTCAAAGAAAAAGAAAACTGTAATATTTGTAATTAGTCTTTTATTCCAGGCTGCTTTAATACCCAGCTTTTCTCTTCTTTTTGAGCATCAACCATTTGCTTAACATCTGAAAGTAATTTTTTTGCATCATAAATTACTCCATCTTTTATGGTGTATTTTACTCCTCCTACCCTAACTACCTCATTTGATTCAGTTAATTTAATAGCTCCTGTTCCGTAAAGAACTTTTAAATTTTGTAACGGATTCTCCTCTACAATAACAAAATCTGCTAATTTACCTATTTGAATAGAGCCAATTTTATCATCCCAACCTAAAGCTTCTGCTCCATTTAAAGTTGCTGAACGAATTACTTCTAGAGGATGAAATCCGGCTTCTCTTAACAATTCCAATTCTCTTATGTAAGCAAAACCATACAATTGGTATATAAAACCAGAATCTGATCCTGCAGTTACTCTACCTCCTCTATTTTTATATTCGTTGATAAAGGTCATCCATAACTGAAAATTATTTTTCCAAGCCACCTCTTGTTCTGTTCCCCAATAATGCCAATAAGAACCATGTGAGATTTTACTAGGTTCATAAAACTTCCATAAAGAAGGTAAGGTATATGTTTCATGCCATTCTGCTCTTCTAGCTCGCTGTAAGTCTCTACTAGCCTCATAAATATTAAATGTTGGATCTAGAGTAAAGTCTAGCTCTAATAACTCATTCATTACATTGTTCCAATGACTTGAATAGGGCTTAGCAGCTTGCTCCCATAGTTTACCTGCTTCCTCAAAACGATGTTGTTCATTTTGATAATTATAATCTAAAGGGTAATTTTGAACTGTTTTATCATCAAAAAGAGCCTCAGGCAAACCATACCAATGCTCCATAGAAGTAAGACCTGCTCTAGCAGAATGTAAAACATTCCATCTAGCTACGCTTAATTGAGCATGATGACATGCAGAACCTAAACCTAATTTTTTATTTTCGTCTAGGGCAGCAGTCATAATTTCAGGCTCTGATCCAAAGAATTTTATACCATCTGCACCATTTTTCGCATTATCTCTTACCCATTCTCTAGCCATTTCAGGAGTACTAATGGATTTTTCACTTCCAGATCCAAATCCAACATAATCAAAGATTCTTGGTGCAATAATTTTATTTTTAGAACTCAAGAGCTTCAGCTCTTTTGCGTTAATACCGCTAGGTTGCCTTACTGTTGTAATTCCGTGAGCCATCCATAATTTAAAAACATATGATGGATTTGCTCCCTGTGATTTCCCTCCAATATGACCATGCATGTCTATAAAACCTGGAAGTAAATACATGCCTGTTGCATCTAACTCTTTACCATCACTTTTTAATTTAGGTCTGTTCTTTTCTTCAATTTCTACTCCTGGATAACCCACCACTTGTATAGCGACAATAATGTTATTCTCAACGACTATGTCTACGGGCCCTCTTGGAGGGGATCCATCTCCATTAATTAATGTAACTCCTCTAATGATTAATTGATCAAAAGGCCCCTCACCTAAGTAGTTTTCTTGAGAAAACCCTTTATGCATTAGCATAAATAAAAATATAATGAGTAATTTTTTCATACGAAACATTGTTAATTTCCTCCTTGTGGAACTGATATATTATTTCCTAAAAATAAAGCATTTAAAAATAGTTTATTTGTACCGTACCAAGCACCTCTAAAGTTAGGATTATCTGCAAACAAAATAGCTCTTCCTTTTCCTATTGGACTTACTAATATTGACGCAGAGGGTTTTAGATATGTATTTAAATTATCTGGAGAGATATACCCATCTATGTGAGGGTCTGTTGAATATTTTGCAACAGTAGCATAAGGGTTTTTACTAGGTTTTAAAAATACAGTATTGTTTTTATAAACTGGTAATTTAACATCTCTAAACCCAAAACCCAGAGGATGTGTAAGATCTAATTCGACTTCAAATATAGAACCACCTAATCTTTCTCTACCAATATTCTCTCTAGCATCTACATAGGGAAGTCTTTTTACGATTGTATTGGAGGAATCTTTTTCATCCTTAGATTTTTTAGTCAGACTTTCTTTTACTAGTTTTTTAGAGATTAACCATTTTGAAGCACTACCAATAGTAATTAAGGTATTACCTCTACTTGCCCAGTCTTTAATTTTATTTCTTTGAACAGAGTCTAATTGACTATAATTACCGGATACCATGACTAAGATATTGTATTTATCTAATGAAATTCTATTCAGATTATGTAGCTGTAACTTTGTGATTGGCATTTCTACTCTTGTATCCAATAAATGCCAAACTTCTCCTGCTTCATATGAGGAGACTCCGTTTCCAATAAACATAGCAGCTTTCACTTTGTGAATTTTTCTAAAATTGTTACTTCCTAAATCTATCCCTTTCACGCTAAACCCTGTATTTGTTGAATATACGGGCACCATGAATTTTTGTTGTGCCTCACTTATAATTTCATAAACAGCAGTAGATGACAAGTGTTGTTTACTTACAGGAATCATAACTGTTCCATAATTAAAATTTTTAACTCCGTCAGATGTATTTGCTGAAAATTTCTTGAAGGCAGCAGAAGTTTTTATTCCTCTTTGTTGTATATAATTTAATGCAGCTGGAGCGTTATAATCATCCCAGTCTAAAAGGTAAGCGTAATCTGTCTTTGAAACTTTAGAATTATTTAATAGCTTCGAAGAAATTGTTATTTCCTTCCCTATTCTTGCTGACTTTAACCCTTTAGATTTCATGTTATAAAAATTAGAAACACTCCAAGCTGAGGCATCATAAAAAACACTATCTGCATATTGGCTATATGTTTCAAACATTGTTTGAACCATTCTATGTTGTTTTTGCTCTAACGGCACATAAAATTTAGCACCTTTTTCATATACTTTAATCTTATGTTTCATCAATAAATCAATAAAAGCTTTGTTTCTATTTTGGTCATAATTATCTCCAAATTCATATCCAGAAAAACCTGAAGCAGTTTTTTTTGTAATAGCAGATTTAAAAAAATCTTGTTGATATTTTCTTAATACTATTTTATTTTCTACAGCTGCTTTTATAGTAGCTATACTTGATCTGTATTGGTTTCTTATGGTAAATTCAAATGAAATTGTTCCATAATCAGTATCTTGCAGATGACCTCTAGAGCTCGCTTGCTCAAACAATAATGCCAAAGCTCCCTGTAAATCTGGATAGGATGACCCATATCCTGGATACGTTCCATCAAAGGCTTCTTTGGTAAAGTACAGAGATCCTATATCATCCAAAGTTTTTGCAAAATAAGGTGCAAACAAATTATTTAAATCTTCGTAATTTTCTTTTGGCATTATTGGATCTTTAGAACCAATAGCTTTCATAGGTTCAAAAAAGAAATGACTATTAGTACCCATTTCATGAAAATCTGTCACAACATTTGGATACCAATCATGATACCATTTTAATTTCCCTTGACTTTCTGGATGTACAGCTAATAACCAATCTCTATTCAAATCAAACCAATAATGATTGGTTCTACCTCTAGGCCACATTTCGTTGTGTTCTGCATCAGCATTATCAGAAACCAACGAAAACGCCTTATATTGGTTAGCCCACTGAGTGTGTCTATCTCTTCCATCTGGATTGATGGTGGGATCTAAAAAAATAACAGAATTATTAAGATAATTTTTCACTTCCTCACTTTCTGACGCAACTAGTGTATAAGCAGTTAATAATGCTGCTTCCGAACTAGAAGGCTCATTTCCATGAACATTATAAGCTAGTTGAATAAAAACAGGAATAGCATCATAATTTTTTGGGGTTAATACTGGGTTTACAAATTTTAAATGTTGCTGTTTAAGACCTTCTAAATTTGATAAATTTTCAGGTGAAGATACTCTTAGAATAACTAACTTTCTTCTTTCATGTGTATAGCCATATACCTCAATTTCTGCTCTATCTGAAACTTCCGCTAACTTATATAAATAGGAAACTATTTGATCATGCCTTGTATGTTGTTCTCCAATTGGATACCCTAAAAACTCCTCAGGTGTTGGAATTTTTGAATCAAATGGATTTTTATCCTCAAAAAAATAATCTTGAGAAAATGAATTAGATAATGTAAAAAAAAAGGCTAATAGCGTTAGTTTTTTTAAAATTTGCATTGAGTTGTTTTTTTAAAATGTTTTTTAAAAATACAATTTTATTATAGGATACATAAATTCATCCCTCAAATAAATATTTAATTGTTAACACTTCTATATGTTTTGTATTTTTACATATCCATAAAAAAATATTTTTAATGAAAAATAATTTCACTCAAATTTTAGTTTTGTTTTCACTAGTTTTCTTTGTGAATTGTACAAATAATGAATTAAAAAATAACTTTGTAGAAGAAAACTACACAAAAGAAGAGGTAACCATCAGAATGAGAGATGGGATTAATTTACATACAACAATATACTCTCCAAAAGATAAGAGTGTTTCATATCCCATTCTTTTAATGAGAACTCCATACAGTTGCAGCCCCTATGGTAAAGAAAAAATGAAAACAAATATTGGTCCAAATATAAATTTAATGAAAGAAGGGAATATCATTGTATACCAAGATGTTCGTGGAAGGTGGATGAGTGAGGGAACTTATGACAATATGAGGGCCTATTTGCCAAATAAAAAAGACAATCAATCAGATGAAGTATCAGATACTTATGACACCATAGATTGGCTCGTTAAAAATACAGAAAACAACAATGGAAACGTGGGCACATGGGGAATATCCTACCCAGGTCACTACTCAACTGTATCTACAATTGATGCACACCCTGCATTAAAAGCCGCCTCACCTCAGGCAAGTATTGGAGACTTTTATTTTGATGATTTTCATCATAATGGAGCATTCTTACTAAGTTATTTTAGAGCTATTTCTTTGTTTGGAACTTATAAAGATACACCCACAGATAAAGCTTGGTATTCTTTACCAAATTTGGATACACAAGATCAATATCAATTTTTTTTAGACAAAGGTCCTTTAAAAAATTTAAATAGTTATTTTCAATATGATAAATTAGACAATGCTACACCAAATAATCCATCAAAAATAGACGATTTTTTTTGGAAAGAAATTATCGAACATCCTAATTATGATTCGGTATGGCAAAGCAAGGGAATTATTCAACATCTAGACAAAGTTCCTGCTACAGTAGCAACAATGGTTGTTGGCGGATGGTTTGATGCAGAAGATCTATATGGACCTTTAGAAACTTATAAGGCAATAGAAAAATACGGAAAAGACAACTATAACACCTTAGTTTTTGGGCCATGGGATCATGGAGGATGGGCTAGAAGAAGAGGTGAAAATATTGTTGGAAATTATTATTTTGGTAATGGAATTTCTGAATTTTATCAAGATACTATTGAAACAAGGTTTTTCAACCATTTCTTAAAAGGAACTGGAGATAAAAATTCTGGACTGCCTGAAGCATACGTGTTTGATTCAGGTAAAAAAGAATGGAAAACTTATGATAGTTGGCCGCCAAAGAATACTTTGAAAAAGACCATGTACTTATCAAATAATCAAGAATTAACGACTAAAAAAAGAGATGAAGAAGCGCTAAATTTCATTAGTGACATAAAACGTCCTGTACCGTACAGTGAAGATATTAAAACAGTCTTTACTCCTAGAAAATACATGACTGATGATCAACGATTTGCGGCTAGAAGACCAGATGTTTTAGTATTTGAAACAGATTTATTAACTGAGGATCTCACACTATCTGGAGATATTTTAGCAAAATTAAAAGTTGCCACAACTGGAACTGCAGCTGATTGGATTGTAAAAATCATAGATGTTCACCCTGCAGACACAAAAAATAATATTAATAATAAAAAATTTCAAAACCATTTAAAAATGAGTAATTATCATTTAATGGTAAGAAGTGAAGTGATGCGAGGAAGATTTAGAAATAGTTTTGAGAAACCTGAGCCATTCTTAGCCAATAAAAAAACCAGTGTTAATATTAAATTACAGGATGTTTTTCACACGGTTAAAAAAGGTCATAAACTTCAAATTCAAATTCAAAGTACCTGGTTTCCTTTAATAGATTTAAACCCTCAGACCTATGTAGACAATATTTACAAGGCAGAGGAAAAAGATTTTAAAACTCAAACCCATACAATTTTCACAGATTCAACGATTGAATTTACCATATTAAACAAGTAACCAAGTCAAAATAAGCTTATGAAAAAATTAATTCAACTCATTATATTTTTAACCATCTTTTTTGTAAAAAGTCAAGAAAAAATAGTTCCTTTTTTTAAAAATGGAGAGGCACAAATAGTTGATGCGTTTAACACTCCTAATACTTGGATTCGGCATGATTTATGGGTGGTTACTGATTTTGATACTGATGGAGATGGAAAAATGGACAGGATGCATGTATCTGTAACAAGACCTATTCAAACAGACACTCAAGGCTTAAAACTACCAATAATATATGTGACTAGCCCATATTTTGCAGGAGTTGCTCCTGAGACTGAAGGTGCTTTTTGGAATGTTAAACACGAGATTGGAGAAGAAGTAGATGGGATTGTTCATCCAAACGTAATTAGAAGAGGAAAAAGACCTATTATTTCAAATTCTCATATCAGAAAATGGGTTCCTAGAGGATATATAGTTGTACATTCTTCATCTCCTGGAACTGGACTTTCTCAGGGTGCTCCAACAGTTGGGGGTCAAAATGAATCATTGGCACCTAAAGCAGTTATCGATTGGCTATGTGGAAGAACTAAAGGATTCACAGAACCCTATGGAGAAAAGACAGTATCAGCGTATTGGTCTACTGGTAAAGTTGGCATGACCGGAACATCTTACAATGGAACACTGCCTTTAGCTGCAGCTACGACGGGCGTAGAAGGACTCGAAGCAATAATACCAATTGCTCCAAACACCTCTTATTATCATTATTATAGATCTAACGGACTGGTTCGTTCTCCAGGCGGGTATTTAGGAGAAGATATTGATGTGTTATATGATTTTATTCACAGTGGCGATGAATCTAAACGTGCATTTAACAACAAGACTGTAAGAGATACTGAGATGAAAGATGGGATGGATAGAATTACTGGAGATTATAATGATTTTTGGGCAGGAAGAGACTATCTTAATCAAATGAAGCCTATGAAAGCAGCCTTACTCATGGCACACGGTTTTAATGATTGGAATGTTATGCCAGAACACAGCTATCGTATTTCAAAAAGAGCTATAGAAATGGGTATACCAACACAGATTTACTATCATCAAAATGGGCATGGAGGACCTCCACCAATGAAGATGATGAATCGATGGTTTAGTAAATATTTACATGGTATAGAAAACGGAGTGGAAAATGATCCCAAAGCCTGGATAGTAAGAGAATATGACAAACAACAAAACCCAACACCATATAAAGCATACCCTAATCCTGAAGCTAATCATGTCATACTTAATTTAAAATCAAATGATGCTAAGTCTGGAAAGTTGACTCTCGATAAATCTAATCGTCAGGAACTAGAAACTTTTTCAGATAATGCCTCAATCTCAGCAACAGCATTAGCACAATCTAATTCATCACAACACAGATTATTATATGTGTCAGATATCTTAAAAGAAGATCTTCATATTTCAGGAGTACCAAATATCAGTGTAAAAGCTGCTAGCTCAAAAGCAGCAGTAAATTTTTCTGTTTATTTAGTCGCTCTACCTTGGGATAAAAATAAGAGTGCTAAAATAACTGAAAACATAATTACAAGAGGATGGGCAGATCTTCAAAATCACGCTTCTTTAACTAAAAGTTCTCCACTGGTTCCGGGTAAATTCTATTCAATGAAGTTTGACCTACAACCTGATGATCAAATCATAAAAAAAGGACAACAAATAGGCTTAATGTTATTTTCAAGTGATTCTGAATATACGATATTGCCTAAACCAGGAACTGAATTAACCATAGACTTAATGGAAACAAAATTAAGTATACCTATAGTTGGAGGTAAAAGTGCTTATAAAAAAGCAATTGATTAATTTTCAATAATGAACTCAACAGAAATTGCATTATTATTAAATAATGATTCTGATAAGATTACCAGAATAGGAGAAATTATTGGAAAAAAAATAGCAATTAGAGACAACTTTGAAAATTTAAATGATTTTGAAAAAACTTTCATATTTATAGATATTTTTGAGAATCACACCACAGACGGAGGCTTTGAAACTTTTTTTTGGGACTCAGCAGGTCAGTTTTCTCATGAAATATTAGAGGCTTACGAAAGAATTGGGGCACTTGAAACTGCCTCAATAATTTATGATTCTTTTTTATTGTTTAATGAAATTCCTATTCCAAAAGATAAAGACTTAAGAAGAAGTATTTTATCAAATTTAAAACCAGACATATGGGAGTCTTTAGATCATAAATTTTATAATTGTAGTGATAATGTAGTATTTTTGATCATAGAATTTATCAAAGAGAATAGTAATCACTTTGATTAATTTAAGTCATGAACCTTTAAATATCTTTACCTAAAGATTATGAAGTACCTTTTTATATTGTTTTTTTCATTATTGTTTATCTCTTGTAATTCAAAGGATAAAAGACCTTTAATTGGTAAAACCATTTATCAACAAAAATTAAATTCTGTTTTTAAAGACGCTTCAAAATCACCGCTAAAAAGCAAAGATTTAAAAAGCTTCGAAGGATTAGATTTTTTTCCTGTTGACTCATCTTACATCATTAGAGCTTCAATTGAGCTAACACCAAACACTCCCTTCATAGGAATGCCTACCAGTACTAATGAGAAATCTTATTATAGGAAATTTGGAATGTTAACGTTTACTTTGAAAGAAAAAGAAATGCAATTAACATTGTATCAAAGTCTAGAAGAATCAGAGAATCCAATTTTTAAAGACTATTTATTTCTTCCATTTACTGATGAAACTAGCGGTGGAGATTCCTATGGTGGTGGACGTTATATGGATGTTTTTAAAAGTAATATAAATACCGATGGAACTCTTGAATTAAACTTCAATAATACTTACAATCCTTATTGTGCATACAATGAAGATTACTCATGTCCATTAACTCCAAGAGATAATCACCTTAATATAGCAATCTTAGCAGGAGTTAAAGATTTTAAAAAATACTAACTTTATCTATTTTAATTGCTGTGTGTTAAGAATTAGGATAGTATTCTAGATAAATATATTCCCGCAAAAACAGCCAAAAAAGCTATTATAAAACTCGCAAAGGTATAGAGAGCGAAAGATGTAAAATCTCCACTTTTGAAAAGGACATGATTTTCATATGCAAATGTTGAAAAAGTTGTAAAACCTCCACAAAAACCAGTGGCTAATAATAAAGTTTGATTCTGTGTTAAGGTGTTATTTTTTGCAGCAAATCCAATGATAATTCCGATAAGTAGACTACCTAAAATATTTGCAGTAAATGTTCCTAGTGGAAAATTAGATTCGGAGTTATTTAAATATCTACTAATAATATATCTAAGAACACTTCCAAAACCTCCACCGATAAACACTAAAAATAATTGCCTCATATTGATTATAAATTTATATCATCAATATCATTCCAGTTCCATTTTCCTGTAACGGTTCCTTTACTAAGCGTCATGACACCAGGATTTGCTCTAATCATAGTTTTTAATGTTGTTTCGTCACAAAACAAAAAATTAAATGGTAAATCATAGTTGTTTTGAATTAGAATTAAATCGTCTTCAAAAGAAGCAGAGACACCATAAACATTGTATCCTTTATATATTGCTCTATCAGCTATTTTTTTTATTTCTACAAAACCTTTATCGTAAGACTTAGATGCATTATAAACAATAACTAACATCACTTTATCCATTGCTAAAATTTGAGGTGCTAAATCGTTTTGAGTATCCTCTAGCATAAAGTCATGAACTGGCGGAACACTTCCATCTTCAGGATACTTCATCCCTTCTTTAATATTTTTGCCTACAGCATATGCTCTGAAATCTATAATAGGTAAATGATTTAATACATGGTATGTGGTATATGAGAAACTAAATAAAGCAACTAGAATTAAAAAAGTACTTAATTTCTTTGGGAAAATTTCTTTGACATTTTGCACTCTAAATAATAGCAATAAAATGAGCCCTATTAAAACAACATTTTTCCAAAATGTTTCCCATGGTGTTAATTTTATAGCATCTCCAAAACATCCGCAATCAGTAACTTTATTATAATAGGCAGAGTACCAGGTTAAAAATAAAAATAAAGTAGTGATCCCTAACAAGCTCCAAATAGTACTTTTAGGCTTATAACCGAGGAGTAAAGATACCCCTAACATAATTTCTACAATAATCAATACAATTGAAAAAGGAAGTGCATAAGGAATCAAAAATTCTAAATTCAACACACTTTCTCCAAAATATTCTTCAAACTTATATTGGGAGCCTATAGGGTCTACCAATTTTACAAAGCCAGAAAAAACAAACATAGCTCCAACAAATATTCTAGACAGGTGCACTATTAACTTTAAAAACATGGAACTTAATTTTAATTAATTATATTATTAACTCAAATGAATCATTGCAAAAACTGCATAATTTATCATGTCTTGATAATTAGCATCAATACCTTCAGAAACAAGAGTTTTTCCTTCATTATCCTCTATCTGTTTAACACGTAATAGCTTTTGAATAATTAGGTCTGTTAAGGAACTTACTCTCATATCTCTCCAAGCCTCACCATAATCATGATTTTTATTTTCCATGAGTTCTTTGGTGATTGTCATGTGTTTATTATATAATTCTGTAGCTTCATCTGATGATAAATCAGGGTTTTCAACAACTCCAAGCTCTAATTGAATTAAAGCCATAACAGAATAATTAATTATCCCTATGAATTCAGATTTTTCACCTTCATCTACTTTACGAATATCATTTTCTTGAAGCTGACGAATTCTCTGCGCTTTAATAAAAATTTGATCTGTTAACGATGGTAAACGTAAGATTCTCCATGCAGAACCATAATCACTCATTTTTTTTGTGAAGAGATTTTTACATTGCTCTACAACACTATCGTATTGGTTAGAAGTATTCAGCATAAACAATATTAATTTCCGTAAATTTCGTTCAAATTTTATAAACTAAAAAATCTATCTAAGTTTTATGAAAAAAATTGTTGTTTTTTGTGGCTCTAGCCTAGGATTTAATCCTATTTATAAAAATGCTGCCATTGAATTAGGTAATTACTTTGTTAACAATGATATTACCCTAGTATATGGTGGGGGTAAAATTGGTATGATGGGTGTTTTATCGGAAACAATTTTAAAAAAAGGAGGTAATGTAATTGGAATTATTCCTAGCTTATTAAAAAAAGAAGAGGTTGTAAATAAAAATGTAACTGAATTAATTATTACTAAGACTATGAGTGAGAGAAAGGTAATGATGAGTAAACTTGCTGATGGTTACATATCTTTACCTGGTGGTTTTGGTACTTTAGATGAACTTTTTGAAGGATTAACTTTAGGTCAATTACATATAGAACAAAAGCCGAATGGAATTTTAAATATAAATGGTTTTTTTAATCATACACTCAAACAATTAGATCATATGGTTACAGAAGGATATCTAAAAAAGGAAAATAAAGAAATGCTGTTAATTGGCAATAATGTTAGTGAATTGATGTTAAAAATGGACTCTTATACTGCACCAAAAAAATCAGCCGTAATAAATAAAGTAATTAAACATGACCATTAATTGTAAAGGAGAGTTAATAGATTTTTCATCACCCAAAGTAATGGGGGTTTTAAATATAACTCCAGATTCTTTTTATGATGGAGGATGTTATACAAAAGAGAAGGACATTCTTTATCAAACAGAAAAAATGCTGACAGAAGGTGCTACCTTTATTGATGTTGGTGCGTATTCATCTAAACCTGGCGCTGATCATATTTCTGAAGATGAAGAATTGAAAAGAATAATTCCTGCCATAAACGCAATCCTTAAAGAATTTCCAAAAACTTTAATTTCTGTTGATACTTTTAGAAGCACAGTTGCAAGAGAGACTATATCTGAAGGGGCTGCTTTAATAAATGATATTTCAGGGGGTACATTAGATAAAAGAATGTTTGAGACTATTGCGATGTTACAAGTTCCATACATTTTAATGCATATTAAAGGAACTCCTCAAAATATGCAAGAAAATCCCACATATGAAAACATCACTTCAGAATTAATTTCTTTTTTTGCCAATCAAATTTTTAAATTACATCAACTTCAAATTAAAGATATAGTGATTGATGTTGGATTTGGATTTGGAAAAACCTTAGAACACAACTATCAACTATTAAAAAATTTAAAACTCTTTAAAAATTTAGAGGTTCCAATTTTAGCAGGAGTCTCTCGAAAATCAATGTTATATAAACCTCTTGGGCTATCACCAAAAGAAGCACTAAATGCAACTACAAGCGCTAACACAATAGCATTACTGAATGGTTCAAACATCTTGCGAGTTCATGATGTTAAGGAAGCTATTGAAGCAATAAAGATTGTGAATCTACTTAACTAATTTTGTACATTTACCAAAACGCTAAAGCTATATGTTAGATTTTCTTGACTTTTCTTTTTTAGATGCTCTAGATATTTTCTTGGTAGCGATACTAATTTACTACACATACAAATTATTAAAAGGAACTGTTGCTATAAATATTTTTTTAGGAATTGCATTTATTTTTCTTATTTGGAAAATAACTCAAATCTTAAAAATGGAAATGTTGAGTAATATTTTAGGCTACCTTTTAAGCGGTGGTGTGATTGCTTTAATCATTGTTTTTCAGCAAGAAATTAGAAAGTTTTTACTTATGATCGGAACTACTAATGTGGCATCTAGAACAAATTTCCTGAAACAACTTAAGTTTTTAAAATCTGAAATTGCACTTGAAACAAATGTAGAAACTCTTTTGAATGCTTGTAAAAAAATGTCTACATCTAATACTGGGGCACTTATTGTTCTGGAACGAACTAATAGTTTAGATTTTTTAATAACAACAGGTGATCGAATGAATGCTGAAATGAATCAAGTCTTGTTAGAAAGTATTTTTTATAAAAACAGCCCATTACATGATGGTGCAACTATTATACGAGATAATTTTGTTGTAGCTACAAGAATAGTATTACCAGTCTCAGATAGTATTAATATTCCTTCCCGTTTCGGTTTAAGACATAAAGCAGCCTTTGGTATCTCAGAAAAAACTGATGCAGTTTGTCTATTAGTATCTGAGGAAACAGGAGAGATTTCTTACATTAAGGATGGAAGTTTTGTGTTGTATGAGAATTTTGATGAGTTGTTAGTTAAATTAAGAAACGATATTCAATAGTATTTGATTTTTAAATCAAGAAACTGGTTCCAAGCTAAATTGCTTGTCATAAAGATTTTTATAGTAACCCTCTTTTTTATTTAGTAATTCTTTGTGAGTTCCCTCCTCAACTAGAATGCCTTTGTCCAAAACAATGATTTTATCAGCTTTTTTTATGGTAGCTAACCTATGAGCGATTATTATGGAAGTTCTCCCTTTAGTAATTGTATCTGTGGCATATTGAATCATTTGCTCAGCATGAGAATCTACAGAAGATGTGGCTTCATCTAAAATTAAGATCCTGGGGGCGCTAACATATGCTCTCAAAAAAGCTATTAATTGCCTTTGCCCGGAGGAAAGCATAGCACCTCTTTCTTTAACATTATAATGGTAATTACCAGGAAGTGTCATGATAAAATTATGAATTCCAATCTTTTTTGAGGCCTCAATCACCTCTTCTAGAGTAATCTCAGGATTCTTTAATGTAATATTATTATAGATGGAGTCTGAAAATAAAAAAACATCTTGTAGAACAACAGCTATTTGATTTCTTAGAGAAGCTAATTCATAGTCTTCCACTGGAATAGTATCTACAGATATTGTACCACTATCTATTTCATAAAAACGATTAATTAAATTTATAATAGTAGATTTTCCAGCACCCGTTGCGCCAACAATAGCCACAGTTTGTCCTTGGTAAACTTTAAAGGAAATTCCTTTCAAAACTTCTTCACCTTCTATATAACTAAATCGCACCTTATTAAAGTTTAAATCTCCTTTAATATTTGACGCCTCTATACTTCCCTCTTTACTAATAAAACTTTTTGTGTCTATAACCTTAAATACGCGTTCTCCAGATACAATACCCATTTGTAGTTGGTTGAACTTATCGGCAATTTGACGAAGAGGTCTAAATAACATTTGTGACATTTTTATAAAAGC
>Ga0102889_1000234_pt1 | contig 24496 bp, 14 predicted proteins | sample Colrivmet1551A02_FD_84505 | JGI IMG/M metagenome (GOLD analysis project Ga0102889, IMG submission 84505) | Estuarine microbial communities from the Columbia River estuary - metaG 1551A-02 | ecosystem: Environmental > Aquatic > Marine > Intertidal zone > Estuary | place: USA: Columbia River...
AGCTGTTGCTACTGACGCACCTGTTGTGTGACCATATGCATCAAATGTTAGCGCAACGTCCTGGATGAATACACCACCTGAGTTGTTGCTTGAAACGTTTGCTACACTTGAAGTGTCAGCGTGACTTAGAGTAACAGTTGTCGCTCCTGTTTGGTTCATAGTAAATGAACCTGAACCTGTCAAACCACTACCTGTGTTTACTGTAACAGTGCCGTTACCAATTGTAATAGCTGAAATAGCCGCAGATAGTTCTGCATCAGTTGCCATAGCATCTTGGATTTCTTTTAGTGTGTCATATGCAGCGTCCGCACCGTTAACTAGGTTTGAGATTGCTGTAGTGACATAAGATTCTGTGGCAATACCTGCTTCAGCTAGAGTATTATTAATCCAAGCACTACCGTTCCACTTTAGGATCTCACCAGCAGTGTTACTTGTGATAGTTGTATTACTTAGACTATCTAGTGTGTGGTTATGACCTGATGTAGCTGCACCAATATCGCCAGCGGTTAGCGCACGAGTAGTGACCACTTGGATAACACCGTCTGTTAGTGTTAACCCGCTGAACACATTGGCGCCAGTTAGTGCGTAGTCAGTATCAATACCAATAATAGTGTTGTATGTGCCAGATGGCTGATATGAACCAGCTGGTTGAATACCTGCTTCTGCTAGAGTATTGTTTACCCAAGCACTGCCATCCCAAACAAGTACTTCACCAGCAGTGTTACTTGTGATAGTTGTATTACTTAGACTATCTAGTGTGTGGTTATGACCTGATGTAGCAAAACCAGTAATTGCACCACCTAGCGTTAGACTACCACTTGATGTGACTGATCCAGTTAGTGTTAGACCACTTACTGTACCTGTACCACTTACGCTTGTTACTGTACCAGTGTTGGTTGTGTAACCAGCTGGGTTACTTGTGCTATATTTACCGTCTAGTGCTGTTTGTAGTCCATCTACATTGCTGATAACGTGGTTGTGGCTGTCATCTGCAACGACAATTGCGTTATATGTTCCACTTACATCACCACCAAATGTTGTTGTTGTAGTAATATAATTGCCTGCTGCTTGAATGCCTGCTTCAGCTAGAGTATTATTGATCCAAGCACTGCCATTCCACTTTAGGATCTCACCAGCAGTATTACTTGTGATAGTTGTATTGCTTAATGAGTCTAGTGTGTGGTTATGTGAACCTAGTGAATAACGATCATCCAAATCAACTGTTATTGCTGTCTCGTCGTTACGTGTTAGTGTTAGTACACCGTTACTAGTGTTCCAACCTGCACTTATAATACGTGGTAAGTTAGTATCGTCAAGTAGTAGACTCAGGTCAACTGTAAATGTTGTGTTATCGTCACGTGTAAATGTTGCAATACCTGTGCCATCAACAACACCTGACTGAATTACTGCTGCGTTTGTATCGTCTAGGTATAGGCTTAGGTCAACTGTGTCTGTTGTACCGTCACCACGCTTCAGTGTTAGGATGTTTCCTGATGCTGTTAGTACGTTTCCATCTGCCGCAAGTGCTTGTGCTGATGTTTTGCTTACTTTTTCACTGTTTAGTGCTGAGTCTGCTGCTTGGTATGCAGTTGTGATAGCTGTTTCACGACCATCTGTATATGCATTTGCACTTATGATTGCATCTACTTCTGCTTGATCTGCATAGTTTTGATATGCAGTTGTGATAGCTATTTCACGACCATCTGTATATGTGTTTGCACTTGTGATTGCAGATGCTTCTGCACTATCCGCATATGTTTGATATGCAGTTGTGATTGCTGTTTCACGACCATCTGTATATGCATTTGCTGCCGCTGCACGAACAACGTCTTTTGCTTCTGCTGCTGCAATAGCATCTGCTTCTGCACTATCTGCATATGACTGCGCTGAACTTAATGTTGCGCTATCACCTGCAATACGTGCTGATTCTTCAGTATCAAGTGATGTCTGTAGTCCGTTAGCACTAGTGTCAACATAACTTTTTGTTGCTGCATCTTGAGCATTTAAAGGGTTTGAAACATTAATAATAGTATTACTATTAACGTCTACACCATTTTTTGTAATAAATCTTTTATTGTTAGCCATAGTTCAATCTCCCGTATAGCTTATATGTGTAGCCCACACATCGCGGTGGGCCACACTAATTTTAAAATATTATACCATCATTGCATTCATTGAAATCTGGTATTTTGTTGAGTTTGTACTTGCACCTGTTACAAGAAGTCTAACCATACCAGATGATACATCTACATCAAATGCAGCAATTAAACCACTTGTTTGTACAACGCCGTACTCTGTAGCTGATGCTACAGTGCTTGTATTTGTGATTAATAGTTCTGACATTTGTGTATTGCCTGATACTGTATCTCTTGCACTGATAAACAGTTTTGCACCTGCATAGTTTGCAGCTAAGTACAAGTCAACTGCTGTTTGTGTTGTTGATGCAACAGTTGAAGTTGTGCCATCCATGGTATTAACAGAGTCAACAGTTACGCTGCCAACTGTAATGCCATTGGTTGTTGATGCACCACGTCCAGTTACACTATCAAGTGTTGATGTGTTGCTTACGGTTGCTGTTGAACCTTCACCTTGTGTATGTGATACACTGATGTCTGTTCCTGCTGCAACGTTGACCATATAGTTACCAGTTGTATCTGTGCCTAGTGCAACACTGTTTGCTGCAATAGTTGTTGATACTGATACGGTGCCACTTGCTAGATCTGTTAGTGTTGTATTTGCAGTACCTGTAACATCACCTGTTAGTGTAACTGTAATTACTGGATCTGGTTTGTTTGTAACGTTTGTCCAATTCAGGTAGTATGCACCTGATTGACCATCTAGTAGGTCTGCATCTAGTCCACTGCCAGCGCCATCAACTGTTTTAATTTTTGTTAATACGTCTGCTGCTGTATAGCTTGATGCTGCTAGCTTTGTATCAATCGCTGTCTGCAATACTGTGTCCGCTGCTTCATATGCAGTTGTGATAGCACTTTCACGTGTGTCTGTATATGCTTTTGCATCTACTTCTGCCTGATCTGCATAGTTTTGATATGCAGTTGTGATTGCACTTTCACGGGTATCAGTATATGCTTTTGCATCTACTTCTACTTGGTCAGCATAGCTTTGCGCTGATGATAGTGATGTTGCGATACGATCAGTAATTGTGTTACCTTCTGAACCGTCAACTGTGCCATCACCAATTTTTGCAGTTAGGTCATCTGCTAGTGCTGTATCTGCATTTGCACGTGCGGTTGCTTCATTATTGATATTTGTTTGTAATGTAGCGTCTGCGTTTGCACGTGTTGTAATCTCAGTACCTAGTGCTGTATCGTTTGTTGAATCAACGGCGTTAATAAATGTAACGATTTCTGCAAATGTGTCTTTATCTGCTGTTGATGCAGTTAAAATAGCATCAATACGACCTTTTTCTGTATTAATGTTGTTTTGTAGTACAGTATCCGCTGCTTGGTATGCAGTTGTGATAGCACTTTCACGTGTATCAGTATATGCTTTTGCATCTGCTTCTGCTTGGTCAGCATATGCGTTAGCTGCTGCTGCACGAACAACGTCTTTTGCTTCTGCTGCCGCGATAGCGTCTGCTTCTGCACTGTCTGCATAGCTTTGTGCTGAACTTAATGTTGCGCTATCACCTGCGCTTCGTACTAGTTCTTCTGCCTTTAGTGCTGAGTCTAGTAGCTTGTCTGCATTTGCTAGTGATGTAGCACCACCAATGTAGTAACCACCAGTTGCATTTGTATCAGCATCATAAACACCAATTGCTGTGTATGCGCCACTTGCACCTAAGCCTGCACCTGCTTGTGTTGTGTTTAGTTCAGTTTGTAGTGCTGCGTCTGCATTTGCACGTGCTGTTGCTTCTGTGCCAACAATACCATCTGCATATGATTTAGCATCTGCTTCTGCTTGATCTGCATATGCGTTAGCTGCCGCTGCACGGACTACGTCTTTTGCTTCTGCTGCTGCAATAGCATCTGCTTCTGCACTGTCTGCGTATGTTTGATATGCAGTTGTGATAGCACCTTCACGTGTATCAGTGTATGAGTTAGCTGATGTGATTGCATCTGCTTCTGCACTGTCTGCGTATGTTTGATATGCAGTTGTGATTGCTGTTTCACGTGTGTCGGTATATGCTTTTGCATCTGCTTCTGCACTGTCTGCATATGCGTTTGCTGCCGCTGCACGAACAACATCTTTTGCTTCTGCTGCTGCAATTGCGTCTACTTCCGCTTGATCCGCATATGTTTGATATGCAGTTGTGATTGCTGTTTCACGTGTGTCTGTATATGCTTTTGCATCTACTTCTGCCTGATCTGCATATGTTTGGTATGCAGTTGTGATTGCTGTTTCACGGGTATCAGTATATGCTTTTGCATCTACTTCTACTTGGTCTGCATATGCGTTTGCTGCCGCTGCACGAGTTACGTCTTTTGCTTCTGCTGCCGCAATAGCATCTGCTTCCGCTTGGTCTGCATATGCGTTTGCATCTGCTAGTGCTCTTTGGATTGAACCTGCTGTTGTAGCATTGCCTTCGATGATATCTAAACGACTGTCAAAATCAGCTGAGGCTGCTTTATATCCTGTATCAACTGCTTTTAGTGCTGAGTCTAGTAGTTTGTCAGCATTTACTAGTGATGTAGCACCGCCTATGTAGTGACCACCAGTTGTGTTTGTATCGGCATCGTAAACACCAATTGCTGTGTATGCGCCACTTGCACCTAGACCTGCACCTGCTTGTGTTGCGTCTAGTTCAGTCTGTAGTGCTGCGTCTGCGTTTGCACGTGTTGTTATTTCAGTACCTAGAGCAGTATCATTTGTTGTATCAACACTGTTGATAAATGTTACGATTTCTGCAAAAGTATCTTTATCTGCTGTTGATGCAGTTAAAATAGCATCAATACGACCTTTTTCTGTATTGATTTGTGTCTGTAGGCCTGTGTCTGCTGCTTGGTATGCAGTTGTGATTGCACTTTCACGATCATCAGTGTATGAGTTAGCTGAACTTAGTGCAGTAGCAATGCGATCAGTTAGCGTATTGCCTTCTGTGCCATTAACTGTACCATCGCCAATCTTTGCAGTTAGGTCATCTGCTAGTGCTGCGTCTGCGTTTTCACGTGTTGTTGCTTCAGTACTATCTGCTGCAATACGTGCGTTTGCTTCTGCATCAATGTTAGCTTGTAGTGTGTTGTCTGAGTTTTCACGTGCTGTTGCTTCTGCATCAATGTTAGCTTGTAGTGTGTTGTCTGAGTTTTCACGTGCTGTTGTTTCATCAGCAATATCTGAGGTTGCTGTAGTTAGGTTTGTATCAATTAAAGTTATTTGATCTGATAGATTGTCAATGTTTGCCTGTAGTGTTGTATCTGCGCCAGAACGTGCTGTTGCTTCTGCTTTTAGTGCTGAGTCTAGTAGTTTGTCTGCATTTGCTAGTGAGGTAGCACCTCCTATGTAGTGACCACCAGTTGCATTTGTTTCAGAGTTATATGCACCAATTGCTGTGTATGCGCCACTTGCACCTAGACCTGCACCTGTTTGTGTTGTGTTTAGTTCAGTCTGTAGTGCTGCGTCTGCGTTTGTACGTGCTGTTACTTCGTTATTGATAGCTGTTGTGTTTGAGGTAACAGTTGTTACTAGATTACCATCTGCTGTTTGGAATGCTGCAACGATCTCTGTTAGAGAATCTAGTGCTTCTGCATCAACATTTGATGTAATAAAGTCGATCTGGTTTTGTAGTGCTGCGTCTGCGTTTGCACGTGCTGTTGCTTCTGCTGCTACTGCACTTGAGATATCGCCTGCAACTGCGGCTTGTGCTCTTGCGTCATTGAAGTATAGCTTTGTGCCTTCAGCAATCATTGTTGTGTTTGGTGTTACGTTAACCCACTTAGTTGAACCCAAGTCATAACGTAGGAATTGACCGTTTGCTACTGATGTAATATTAATATCTGCTAGTTCGCCTAGTTCATCTTTTTGTGCTACTGCATCAGCAATGTCTTGTGCAACTGCTGCACGTGCTAGATCTGCTGAGAAAAATAGGTTGGTTTCACCTTCAGTAAGATCATCTGTTGTACCTGATAGTTCACTTAGTGAATCTTTAGATTGTACTAACCCGTTAACATATGCCTGTGTAGCATATGAGTTAGCTGTTAGATAAGCACCTACACGTGAATCTTGATAAAATAGCTTTGTACCTTCAGCAATAATCGTTGTGTTTAGTGTTGCATTAACCCACTTTTCTGAGCCTAGATCGTAGCGTAGAATTTGCCCGCTCGCTACTGATGTAATATTAACATCTGCTAGTTCATTGATCTCGTCTTGTGCTGCGGTTGCTGTTGCAATTGCTGTAGTGTATGCAGTTGTGATTGCTGTTTCACGTGTGTCTGTATATGCTTTTGCATCTACTTCTGCTTGATCTGCATATGTCTGTAGTGCTGTTGTTAGTGCGTTGTCTGCTGCGATACGATCTGAAACTTCTTGTGCTAGATCTGTTTCTAGTGCTGCAATATCACCTTCGTTTACAGTTAAACGACCTTCAGCTGCATCCATTTCACCTTCTAGTGTTGTTACACGATTGTTAGTTACTGTTAGGTCTGAGCCTTGGCCAAAAGCCAGTCCATCAGCATATACTTTTGCTGCGTTTAATGTAGCTGTATCTTGTGAATCAACATATGTTGTAGCTGCTTTTAGTGCTAATGTATTTGTAACATTTGAAGCAAAATCAGCATCATTGCCTAGAGCTGCTGCTAGTTCAGCTAGTGTGTTTAGTGCATCAGGAGCACTATTTAGAATACCAGCAATCTGTGCGTCAACATATGTTTTGTTTGCTGCGTCTGTGCCAGTTACTGGAGATGCTACGTTGATAACTGCGTTTCCGTTTGCATCTATATTGCCACCAAATGTAATAGGTGAGCTGTCTGCCATTGTTATTGATTTGCCTACTGCCAGAACCATATTACCTTCTACACTAATAGAAGGTGAACTGAATGTCAGTGTGCCTGTACCTGTTGTTACGATACTTAAATTTTGGTCTAGATCAGATTGTACAAGTATAGTACCAGCATCTGAACTAATTACTTGCTGACCATCAACATATAGTGAACCGCCTGAAAGATACAAAGAACGCCACTTAGTGTTCGCTGCACCCAAATCATAACCAGTTACCCCGTTTGAATCTACTGCTGGTAGAACATTGCCTGACATTACTAGATTACCAGTAATTGTACTTTCGGCATTAGTTGAAAAACCACCATCAATAATAAACTTTTTCTGTGCCATTTATTATTTCCTTTTTTTCGCGAAAAAAGGGAAACATAGAGTTTCCAATAATATTTAAGGCACCTGGTGTCCGCATTAACTGCTTTTAAAATTTTTTATTTATTATCATAGTTTTTTATTCTATTCAAAGAAAAAGGGCGGAAACCCTAAAGTCTCCGCCCAATTATTTTAGTTCAGTAAAATTATAGGTATGTGCCTGTAACTGTTACTGATGCTGTGCCTGAAGCTGCTGAGTATACTAGTTCAACAGTTGAGCCGTTCATTTGAACACTTGCATCGCCTAGCAGACCTGCGCCTGTGTAAACGATTGCGTATTCTGTAATGAATGCTGATGTACCGTTGTGTGTAACTAGTGCTTCACGTGATTCGTATTCGCCAGCGCCATTATCAACTTGGATAATGAACTTTGCTGTGCGGTATACTGAACCGTCGAAGCTGTCAACTACTGCACCACCTGTGCCTGCTGATACTGCTGAGCCTTTGATGAATGGCTTAATATCTGCTGCTAGGTTGTCGCTTGTAACTTGACCTGCTGTTAGCACTGGTACTGCTGTTGTTTGGTTAGCAATAACAACTGCCTGTGTACCTACTGGTAGTGCTTCAACAAATGTAATTGTGTTACTTGCGATTGCGTAGTGTGTATCAGGGTCCTGGATAACACCACCAACGAACACCATTGCGTTTGCTTGTGTAGTTGTGAAAGTTAGAGCAAATGCTGTTTGCGCACCGTCACCGTTGATTACTTGGCGGTTTGACTGTGCAAATGATAGTGTTGTTGGATCAACTAGTTCAACACCTGAACCATCAGCTTTAACAACTAGGACGTAACCGTTCATTGCTGTATAGTCTGTCTCAACACCTACATAGTCTGTTAGACCTAGTAGTGCTTTTGATGTATCTACACTGAACACGCCTGTTGCTGAGTTATAGCTTAGATTGCCTGAAGCAGAAAACGCTGCACGTGCTAGTTCATTTGAGAAGTACTTTTTAGTACCTTCAGCTAGGTCATCTGTTGTGAAGTTACTTAGGTCGTAAGCTGATAGTGCTGTATTTAGGTAACCTAGGTTAACTGCATCTGCATCAACTGATGGATTTGCTAGACCTGTGATTACGTTTGAACCCATGTTTAGCACACCGCTCATTGTATCACCTGACTTAGCAACCTTACCGTCGATGTTTGTCTGTAGTGTTACGTCAGCTGCCTTGTAAGCTGTATCCAATGCGCTAACTGTTGATGTTAGTGTATTGTCTGCTGCAATACGTGCTGTTTGTTCTGCTGTGATGTTTGTTTGTAGAACACCTTCAGCCGCTGTTGCACGTGTTACTTCGTCGTTGATTGCAGTTGTGTTTGAGTTAACAGTTGATAGTATACTACCATCTGCTGCTTGGAACGCTGCAACGATCTCTGTTAGAGAATCTAGTGCTTCTGCATCAACGTTTGATACGATGAAGTCGATCTGGTTTTGTAGGTTTGTATCTGCTGCCGCACGGTCGATTAGCTCTTGAGCTAGGTCGCCTGATACGAGGCTGATACTTGTTGATAGTGCTGTGTCTGCACTTGCACGTGTTGATTGCTCTGCTGTAATAGCTGCTGACAATGCTCCTTCTGCGTTTTCTGCACGAAGTACTTCGTTTGAAATAGCTGTTGCATTTGCGTCATCACCTGCAATACGAGCTTCTTCTTCAGCTTTTAGAGCTGTGTCTAGTTTCTTGTCTGCATCTTTTAGTGATGTTGCTGTAGCAATGTAGTAGCCACCCGCTGTGTTTGTTTCAGCATCGAAAGCACCAATTGCTGTGTATGTGCCGTTAGCATTTAGACCTGCACCTGACTGTGTTGCTGTCATCTCTGTTTCTACAACTGTTAGACGACCGTCTAGTGCTGTGTCTGCACTTGCACGTGTTGTTGCTTCAGCGTTGATAGCATTCTGTAGGTTTGTATCTGCTGTTGCACGTGTTGTTGCTTCGTTAGTGATGTTTGTTTGTAGTACACCGTCTGCTGCTGTACGTAGTGATGCTTCTGCTGCTACTGATGTATCAGTATATGCTTTTGCGTCTACTTCAGCTTGGTCTGCATATGCTTCATAAGCTGCTGTAATCGCTACTTCACGTGTATCTGTGTACGCATTTGCACTTGTTAGTGTTGCTGCGTCACCGTCGATGTGGTGCTGGTGCTCTGCTGAAATAGCTGCAATACGTGCTGCTGTTTCTGTTGCAACAATACCATCTGCATATGAGTTTGCACTTGTTAGTGTTGCTGCATCGCCTGCAATACGTGTTGTTGCTTCTGCATCAATGTTAGCTTGTAGAGTTGTATCAGCATTTGTACGTGATGTTACTTCTGTAGCTAGGTTTGCTGTTAGTGTAGCGTCTGCTGCTTTATATGCTGTATCAACTGCTTTTAGTGCTGAGTCTAGTAGCTTGTCAGCATTTGCTAGTGATGTAGCACCACCGATGTAGTGACCACCAGTTGCGTTTGTTTCAGCATCATAAACACCAATTGCTGAGTATGCACCACTTGTACTTAGACCTGAGCCTGTTTGTGTTGCATCTAGTTCAGCTTGTAGTGATGTTACTGCTGATGCAACAATACCGTCTGCATATGTGTTAGCATCTGATTCTGCTGTGTCAGCATATGCTTCTAGTGCTGCGGTTAGTGCGTTGTCTGCTGCAATACGTGCTGTTGTTTCGTTAGAAATAGCTGTTGTGTTTGCTGCGATTGATGTGTTTTGTGTAACTTGGCCAGCTTCGATTGTTGTTAGACGACCTTCTGCTGAATCCATTTCACCTTCTAGTGTTGTTACACGTGTACTGTTTGCAGTAATTAGATTTTGTAGACTTGAGTCTGCTGCTGCAAATGCATCACCGACCTCTTTTAGTGTGTCTAGTGCTTCGTCTGCACCGTTAACTAGGTTTGTGATAGCTGTATCAGTGTATTGTTTTGAAGCATTTAGAGTTAGCAAATCTTCTTCACTACGATCTAGTATCTCAGTTGCTAGTCCTGCTGCTACTGTGTCAATATTAGCTTGTAGTGTTGCTTCAGCGCCTGTTGCACGTGTTACTTCGTCTGAAATAGCTACTGCGTTTGCACTGTCAGCAGCAACACGAGCGCCTGACTCTGCTTTTAGTGCTAAGTCTAGTAGTTTGTCTGCATTTGCTAGTGAGGTAGCACCACCGATGTAGTGACCACCAGTTGCATTTGTATCAGCATCATAAACACCAATTGCTGAGTATGCACCACTTGTACTTAGACCTGCGCCTGTTTGTGTTGCTGTCATCTCTGTTTCTACACTTGTTAGACGACCGTCTAGCGCACTATCACCAGCGATGCGGTTAGCAATCTCTGTTGTTAGGTTTGCAGCATTTGTAGCAATTGCTGTTGCGTTTGTTGCAACGTTTGTTGTTAGAGTAGCATCAGCATTTGTACGTGCTGTTACTTCGTTATCAATTGCTGTCTGTAGTGCTGTATCTGCTGCTGCACGTGTTGTTGCTTCAGTTGTGATGTTTGTTTGTAGAGTTGTATCTGCACTTGCACGAGCATTTGTTTCAGTTGTTAGTGCTGAACTTAGTGCGTTGTCGCCTGCGATACGATCTGAAACTTCTTGTGCTAGGTTTACTTCTAGATCAGCAATATCACTTTCGTTTACAGTTACACGGCCAGTTAGTGCTGTTGCTGCTAGTATGATTGTTGTGTCTGCTGCTGCACGTGCTGTTGCTTCTGCATCAATGTTAGCTTGTAGTGTGTTGTCAGCGTTTGTACGTGCTGTTACTTCAGTGTCAATAGCTGATTTTAGTGCTGAGTCTAGTAGTTTGTCAGCGTTTGCTAGTGATGTCGCGCCGCCGATGTAGTAACCACCAGTTGCGTTTGTGTCAGCATTGTAAACACCAATTGCGGTGTATGTACCTGTTACACTTAGACCTGCACCTGCTTGTGTTGCTGTCATCTCTGTTTCTACACTTGTTAGACGTCCATCTAGTGCTGTGTCTGCATTTGTACGTGCTGTTACTTCGTTATCAATTGCTGTCTGTAGTGCTGTATCTGCTGCTGCACGTGTTGTTGCTTCTGCATCAATGTTAGCTTGTAGAGTTGTATCAGCATTTGCACGTGATGTTAATTCTGTAGCTAGGTTTGATGTTAGTGTTGCTTCAGCTGATGTTGCACGTGATACTTCGTTGTTGATAGCAGTTGTGTTAGCACCGATTAGGCCACTTAGTGAACCATCTGCTTCTTGGAATGCTGCAACGATTTCAGTTAGTGAGTCTAGAGCTGCTTCATCTGTGTTTGATACGATGAAGTTGATCTGGTTTTGTAGTGCTGTATCTGCTGCTTCATAAGCTGCTGTGATTACGACTTCACGAGCGTCTGTATATGCTTTTGCATCTACTTCTGCTTGGTCTGCGTATGCTTGGAATGCAGTTGTGATTGCTGTTGTTTGAGCAATGTCTTGTGAATCACTGTATTCTTTTGCATCTACTTCTGCTTGGTCTGCGTATGCTTGTGCATCTGCTAGTGCTTTTGCAACTGAACCTGCTGTTGTAGCATCGCCTTCAATGACATCTAGACGAGCGTCTAGAGCGTTGTCGCCTTCAATACGTGCTGTTTCTTCAACTTTTAGTGCTGAGTCTAGTAGTTTGTCAGCATTTGCTAGTGATGTTGCACCACCAATGTAAAAACCACCAGTTGCATTTGTATCAGCATCATAAACACCAATTGCTGAGTATGCACCACTTGTACTTAGACCTGAGCCTGTTTGTGTTGCATCTAGTTCAGCTTGTAGTGCTGCGTCTGCATTTGTACGTGCTGTTTGTTCAGCTGTGATGTTTGTTGCGTTTGCTGCTTCTGCTGATGTTGCACGTGTGATTTCTGTTGCTAGATCTGTTTCTAGTGTACTGATATCACCCTCTGCTGTTGTTAGGCGTGTGTTTAGGCCTGCTTCAACACCAGTTGCACGTGTTACTTCTGCTGCTAGGTTTACTGTTAGTGTAGAGTCTGCACTTGTACGAGCATTTGTTTCTGCTGTGATGTTTGATTGTAGTGTTGCATCAGCATTTGTACGTGCTGTTACTTCTGCATCAATATTAGCTTGTAGTGTGTTGTCAGCATTAACGCGGTTTGTTGTCTCTGTTGAGATAGCTGCTGCGTTTGCACTGATAGCTGCTGTAAATGCGTTGTCTGCTGCTTGGTAAGCTGCTACGATTTCTGCTAGTGAGTCTAGAGCTTCTTCATCAACGTTTGCTGTGATGAAGTCGATCTGGTTTTGCAAATTCAAGTCTGCACTTGCACGAGCTATTGCTTCAGCACTGTCTGCTGCAATACGTGCTGTTTCTTCTGCTGTGATGTTTGATTGTAGTGTTGCATCAGCATTTGTACGTGCTGTTACTTCGTTGTTGATAGCAGTTGTTAGTGTGTTGTCTGCTGCAACACGTAGTGCTGCTTCTGCTGCAACTGCGTCAGAAATGTCTGCTGCAACCGCTAACTGCGCACGTTCTGGTGTAAAGTATAGGTTTGCACTTTCGCCTGTACCTTCAACTAGGTTGTTTGTTGTGAATGAGCCGATTAGCGAACCTGCTGTAATCTTTGCAAGGCTATTTGTGTCTGTATCAAGCAGTAGGAATGTGCCTGATAGAGCGGTTGATGTCTTAGCACTGTGGCCTGAAATTGCTGAGACGTCTAGCTTTGTATTGATAACTGCCTGATTGGCTAGGGCTGGTGACTTAATCTGTCTAAAAGCCATTTATGTTTTCTCCATAATAATCAATATATTGATTATCCGCTTCTTAAAGCGGACTTTCATGCCCCTTCTACTATGTAGTCAGAGCAAAGTAGCTAACTGATATCAATGGTTAGCCGTAAATATTTATAGTGTTTTTTTACTGATTAACTGCTTATATTTGTTAGACTGGTAGATACCTAAAATCTACTAGTGATCCTACCATTGGCGCAGTTTCCAAGGTAAGAGTTGTACCAACTATACTATAAGCATAGGGTGGTTGTATTAGTCCATTAATAATTACTAATACATCATGAACTGTATGCCCAGGTTCAATTTCATATGTTGTTTCTGATCCATTATTTGTAAACTGATCACTTGTATATGTCAAGTTTAAATGTCTATTTTCAATACTACTATCTGGATTGTCCATAATAGTAGCAAATGCTGAACGATATTTGATGTAAATGTCAGCACCTACATGTGGCACTGTGGTAAATGTTACTGTGTTTCCACTTATCGTAAATACTTCTCCAGGACGCTGTAATACATCATCTACATAAAGATCTATTGCATCAGCTGATGCTGGAGTTTCAGTTAGTGTATATACTGTCGTTGCTCCATTACCAGTAAAACTCTGTGACGCTGGCAATGTTTGTTGATCAAATGTTACTACGTTATTGAGTTGATAATCACTTATTAATGCGCTTAATTCAGCTTCTGTTACTACCTTGTTTGAATCTGCTACTGGGCTATAAACTCTGTTCTCAGTAATAATTTCAAATACTTCTTGACCTTTGCCCCAAAGCAACCCATCAATTGTATTCATTGCTAATTCACCAGAAAGCAGATCTGCTTCAGCGGCAGTTCTTCCAGAAACATCTGTGCGTTTAAGTCTAATTTTCTGCGACATGTCAACCTTCTCGTAATAATGAGTTCGTAATTCTATTTTTTAGTTTGTAGTCTGGGGACTTGCCCCAGACTTTTAACTATATACTTAATGTTATTTAGCTTAGAATGTGCCGGCGTCAAGAGTGCTTGAGTTAACCCATTCACTGCCTGACCACATAATCATATCTGATGTTGCAACATTAGTAAAGTTTGTATCTGCGTGTTGACCTAGTTCTTGTGTATAAACTGCGTTGTTGATGTTAGCAAGGTCATCAGTGTCTAGGATACGTACACTTGTTGTATCTGGGCCAGATTCATCAGTTGCGTCTTTTGTAATGTACCAAGCGTCTGCTGCTTCGTTCCAGAAAATAGCAACGTTGTCAGCAGTACCGCGTTCAATTTCAATACCGCCGTTTTGTGTTGGAGCACCAGTTGCGCCACTGTTTAGTAGGATGATTGAGTCACCAATATTAACTTCAGTTGAGTTAACAGTAGTAGTTGTACCTGTTACAGTTAGGTCACCAACAATGCTTGTGTTACCATTGATTGTTGTAACGCCGTTGATTGTTGTAGTATCAGTTTCTTCGTTGCCTAGTGTTGTGTTACCATTTACTACTAGGTCACCAGTTAGTGTTAGTGTATCTGCCGCTAGGTCAACTGCTACAGTTGCGTCACCGTTAACTTGTAGTGAACCACCAATTAGAACGTCACCGCTGAAACTTGACTGTCCATCGCCGTTAACAGTTAGTACGCCAGCAATAATAGCATCACCAGTTTCAGTGACTTCAAATAGTGCTGCGCCTTCGCTGTCTACTACTTCAAATACGTTTGTATTTTCGTCACCGGCTGCTTTTGTAACTGTTGAGTTAACAGTTGTTACACCAGTGATACTTGTTGCACCAATGATTGTTGTTGTATCGGTTGCTTCGTTACCTAGGTATGAATTGCCGTTTACCTGTAGATCACCAGTTACAGTAAGTGAGTCAGCTGAAAGATCAACTGCTACAGTTGCATCGCCGTTGACGGTTAATGAACCACCAATTAGTACGTCACCTGCAAAACTTGATTGTCCGTCACCATTAACGGTTAGCTTACCGCCAATAATTGCGTCACCAGTCTGTGTAACTTCAAAAAGTGCTGAGCCTTCTGAATCTAGTACTTCAAATACGTTTACATTTTCGTCACCAGCCGCAATAGTAACTGCTGAATTCAGTGTTACTGGACCGTTCACTGAACCACCAGTACGTGTATTAAGGTAGCCAATCTCTGTACCACCTAAAACTGCACCGTCACCAAAGAAAACTTCTAGGTTGTCAGTTGTATAGATAAGCTCACCAGCGACTGGTGTAATGCTTGAACGGTTTGTTTCTAAACCGCGTTTTAATTTAATTGTTTGCGCCATTTACGCTCTCCCATAATTAAGTATTATAGCTACCACAGTCAATAATAAGATAATCTATGTACTTCTTAGTAGTAAGATCTCCATCCTGTGTTATCATTTCGTTTTCCATTGCAGGTGCGCTTACCACACCCGACTCGGATATCTCAAAAGCATTTCGCTTGTTTAGTTCATCGTCGCCAATGCCTACTTCAACAATTGATGTTGTTTTTGCTATATTGTATTTACCAGTAACAAAAGAGTGTGCTACTGCGGTTTTTTCTGTTGGACCTACTGAAAAACTATTTTCAGCATATTCAACAGTGACATCAATATTTACATCATCGCCTTGCGTTACTGTAACTGTGCCAGTTGCGCCGCCAGATAGATCGTAAGTTACTGACTTAGTTGTAAAAGTATGAACGCTAGCTGATAGTTCATCAACCGCGTCTTGGATGTTGTCAGAAGTTAAAACACTGTTTGAGTTATCGTATACAATTTTACTTGCGTCTACTTTAAACTCAACCCAGCTGTCGTTAGTTAATCCATTTTCTAACTTGAATATTTTATCTTCTGATTGTACATATACAAGCATACCGTCTGAACGGCGTGCTACTGTAATAGAATCTCTGGCTGTAAGATCAATAACTTCGCGGTAACCACCCTTGCCGTATACACTGTCGTGTGTTGCATATACGTCAGTTGTGTCTGTTGGTGCTAGTGTACCTGTTACGTTTACTGCGCCGGTTATCAATGCCATCTACTGATACCTCAACTTACTGCTACTGTTAATGAACCAACAATCGGGTTAGTTGTTCTGTGAACATAATAATCTGTACTAACACCAAAACTATTAGTTATAGTGATAGTAGTGGCTGGATTCATAGCTACTGCAAATCCACTTATTGTGTCCTGAAAATTATTTTTTAACCCAAAGGCAGTTGGGTATGCAAAGTATTTGTAATTGTTTGCTGCTACTGGCTTATTACCTGTAAAGTTTGAATCAAGTGAACTTGAAACAAGTGCTTTAACTTGTGCTTCGTTCAATGATTCTTGATCACTTGTGCCATAGTATGTTCTCCAGCGCCAATTTACACTGTAATTTTTACTGATAGTTTGGCCTTTTGTATTCTGTGCTGAAAGTTTCCATGTGTTTGTCTGGGCAGATGTTTTAATAATTGCGGCACCAATGTCAATGCTCTCGGTACCATCGTTAGCATAGCTGCTGCCGTAAACAATACTATTGGTAGTGTCCTCAATTGTAACACTGTCAGTTGCTACATTTGTATTATTTGAAATGGTCCACGCAAATGTTTTACTACCGCCAGCAACACTGTCGCCCACTTCAAGTGTTGTAGCTTGTCCTGAAATTGAGAATGATGATACTGCTGGGTATTGATATGGATAAAGTAGGTTATTAAAAAGTTGCTGTAGTGTAGCGTTGGTAAACGTATCACCAACTTCATAACCACCTACTTCTTCTGGCATTGGAATTTCGTTTGTATATGTAAATGTACCACCATCAGTATACGCTGCTAGAAAACTTTTTGTAACTGCATCCTGTTCATCAACTGGATCTTGTAAATCAGTGATACGGTTGTTGGTTACAGAAACATTATTTGCTGCTTCAATAGTTAGCTTGTCTTCAGTTTTAATTGTATTTCTACTGTGGTTTATGTTTATTGCCAACTATCACTCCTCCTAGCACATGTAAGTATTTATTGTATTCATTTTAATAAAGATTTGCACGGTTTGATATAATTACCCATCCCGTATAAGTATACATTAACGTCACTGTCTGACCAATAGCGTTAAAGACAAAATAATTAAATCCTAGCGGAGTATCTGGTGTAACTTGAACAGGTGATGCTGAAATATCAGCAATTGCAACTATTACTTTTATTTGCCCATTGTATTCACCATTGCCAAGAGTGACAGTTGATGATGTTGTTAGATCAATATACGAGACACCTTGAATTGTTGAGACGCTGGTATTAATTGTTTCTTCATCTGAATCTAATACAATATTTCTAAAAAAACCATAATTCCACTCAGCAGTTGTTGATCCAACATTATATGTATTGGTAGTTGCAGGTAAAATATCACTGTTAATGTTTGCGTTTAGCGTTAAGCTGCCGCCGCCGTTACCAAGTGTAATAACGTCACCGTTAGCAACAAGCGTACCGCCTACGTATAAGTTTCCACCAAAATATCCACCGCCCACTACATTTAGTGCGCCGTCTCCATATATTGGGGTAACTAGGTTTATGTCTGAATTATCATCTATAGATAACTTGCCAGATAATGCTAAACCATTGGCAACTGATAAGCTGCCTAAAATATTTAATTCCCCATTGTCTGGATTAATAACTGATGACATGTTTTTCTCCGAAGTTTTTACATCTGTATTTATGCTATTTTAAAAATTAAATATGTATATAAAAAAACCCGCCACAGTGGCGGGTTACTTTATGCGGGCTGAGATTACACCGTATTATGAGAGCCTTTGGTCATTACCGTTAGCCTTGCGAGCCACGTTCTACCTTTATCCACTAATATGCCTTTCAGCTATACTAGTATCTCTCAGTGCTGCCTTTTTTAGAGTCTGGCGTTTGACTCGTCGTATAATGCTATTCGTCCCTCAATCTTCCGTTTGCCTTGCGAGCAGTTCACAGTCGCTAAACCGTTACGTCTTCTTTCCGAACAACTACCTCCACCTTGCGAGTTTCAGTAGACCCAATTCACTTGCGTGTCAGGTGTTAAGCACCTTTCACATTATACCGGGACAGTCTTTCGCTTTTATATCAAAACAGGGATTGAACCTGTGCCGATTCCTTAGAAGGGAATTGCTCTACCGCTGAGCTATTTGCGAACCTACTAAGATGTGCTGTCCCAGTTGCACCATACCTTGTTAGATACAGTATACAACACATCTTCTGTCTTTCGTCTTGCGGACTACTCAACCTTACTTCACGACTCCAGGTCCTACCCTTTCACCGTTTGTAATGCTACATTGCCCTTGTTTGCGGACTCGGACTCTGTAACTACCAGTTGGTTTTTACTGTTCACCGTTTTGGCTATACGCTGTAGAACCGCCAAGTTCCTTATCGCTCACCGACTGGCTCTGCGACTATCCTTTCGGACAGCATATACGGTTTACCAGTTACCGCCCACCCACAGACGGAAGTTGCTTTCGGTTTTAAGGCCGAGTCAACTTTAACCCTGGCTTGTATAGATGAACCATTGCTGGCGCAGGTTTATAGGAAGCCCTGCTTTGGGAGTGTTACCACTCTTATTCTAATGACGCTATACCGCCAATCCCTCTAGCACAATGTGCTTTTGATTACATTGTAAACAGAAACACATTCGCTTTCGTTATATTCTTAATATAGTATATGTGAGAGTGAAAGTCAATAGTTTTTTTCACTTTTTTTAAATTTTTTTCATAAAAAAAGCAGGGCCGAAGCCCTGCTTAAATTGGTTGCTACCGTTCCTATTATTGGAATGATAGTGCGCTGCCTAGAACACCGATCTTTGATAGGTAGTCTGCTGCGTTACCTAGTGATGATGCTTGGTTGTTTAGCTCAACATAGCCGTAACGTGTCATGAATGATACTGTTGGCTCGAATGTTGCTGGATCTAGAACTGTACCTGAGCTCATTAGAGGGATGTATGGGCAGTAGAATGCTGCTGCGTCCATTTCGCCATCGCCTTTGTAACCTACTAGGATGTCTGCATCGTCTGCTGCATACTGGTTTACAAACACTTTCATTGTGCCGTTTAGAGTACCAACGAACTTTGTATTTGTTGGTGCTTCGAATGGGCCTTCTGTTGTGCGAGCAAATGCTGATGTAGTTGCTGACTGTAGAACAGTTAGGATTGTTGGTGAAACTACTACGTAGTTACCTGCGCCACGACGTGTGCGTGATGCGATTAGGTTTGCTGAGCGGTTGATTAGAACTGCTAGAGCTGCGTGTTGGTCACCAACGAATGTTGCTTGACCTGATACGTTACCTTGGTCGTATGTATCTGTTGCTGTGCCTGCTAGAGCTAGTAGAGAAGCGATGATTTCCTGATCGATCTCTGCTGTGATCTCTTGTGCAAGTGCTTGCATGATTTCTGCTTCTACGTCTAGGCCGTGCATTGAGTTAGCATCTTGTGCTGCTTCGAATGTCCAACGTGCTGATAGCTTACGTGTTTTAGCTTCAACAGTTTGCTTTAGGACTTGGATTGACATACGGCGACCAGCTTCAGCTTCTAGAACTGATGTTGGTGCTGGTGCTGAACCACCAAAGCCTGAATAGCCTGCTGCGATTGCGAATGGTGATAGTGCTTCATCACCAGCGTTAACGCCTGCTGCTGTTTCTGAGTAACGTACACGTAGTGTGTGGATTTGGCCTACTGGGCCAGTCATTGGCTGAACACCAACAAGTTCGTTTGCAATAACAGTTGGCATAACACGACGGATTACTGGAAGGATAACTTTGTTTAGTGTTGCAATGTTTCCTGCCATTGTTGTGCCTGATAGTGCGGCTTCTGAAAGGTAGCTCTTTGTGTTCTCAAGAACTGTTTCCATTACTACCTTTTTGTTGCCTTTTAAACCATCAGTTAGGGCTTCTTTTGCTGCACCCCAGTTTTCAAATAGGTTTTGTGACATTTGGTATACTCCTTATTAATTGATACCAGCTAGTTTTTTAAGGTTAATAATTTCGGCTTCGCTTTCAGTATCCTGTGTGCGGGCCTTGTTACCTGTGATCTCAGTCTTCTGAGTCTCATTGATGATTTGCGCTTTTGGTGCTTTAACTGTTTCGTTAAGCACTGTTGGCAGATACTTGTTGTAAGCAGCCTGTAGTTTTACAGTAGCTACTGACTCAAGTAAGTTTGCCATCAAATCACGCTTATCTTTTGATAGAGGGCTTAGAAGTTCATCCATTTTTGCTTTACGTGCATTTGATTCTGCAATACGTGCTGCTTTTTTATGTTCTGCTTCAATTAGTGCCTCTTTTTCAGAAATTACACTTTGTGATTCAGCAAGTGCTGATTTCACTGATAGTAGTTCCTGTGATAGCTTAGAAATTTGTGTGCCTTCGGCTAGGTGTGAACTCATAAATTCAGCTGCAAATGTTTCGAATAGTTTGCGACCAAACATATTCTCTTTTGCAGTTTGAATGTCTTCTTTAAGTGTTGATAGCTCTGATGTTAGTGTTGATTCTACAATCTTAGCTAGTTTAGCACTTGCTTTTGAGACGAACTCACGTTTAGCTTCAGCAATCATTTCTTTACCTTCTTTCACCAGACGAACTTTTTCTGCAATAAGTTCTTTTTTGTCTTGGTGGAATTCGTTAAGTTCTGAAGTTAGTTGCTCCATTACGAAGTCTTCTAGCTTCTCGAAGTTTGATTCTTGAAGTTTACGATCTTCACGTAGTTCTGCGATTTCTCTTTTTAGAGTTTCCATTACGAACTGATCTAGAAGTGCAGCATGTTCTTTTAGCTTACGCTGATATTCAACTTTTGCTGAAACTGCTGCCTTTTTATCTTCAGCAAATTCTACTAGTTCTGCTTTAATTGTATCTGATAGCATTGCATCTAGTGCTTCCACCATTTGCTCTTTATCTGATTCATAACGATTTGCAAACTCTTCACGTAGTTCTGCTGTGATCTCTTCACGTGCTTCAGTTAGCTTGGAATTCCAAGCCTCTGAAAGTGTTGAACGTACTTCTTCACTTAAAACTTCTGAACTTAGGAGTTGTTCGATTGCATGAGCCATTATCTTCTCCTAATGTCTAGGTTGTTTATAAATTTAAGTACCTCTTCTTGCAGGTACTTTTGTGCGGCTTTATCGTGGTTAGTTGCTTTTGCAACGTCCATTAGAATATTTCCGCGCTTGCCATTCATGATAGCTTCGTATAGTGGGTCTGGATAAGCATCAGGTGCTGATGGGTTAGCCACGATATCAACAGTTTGAATATCAAACTCTGATACTAGACCGCTTTCATTGACGTTGCCGCTACCACGACTTGACACGCCAAGTTTTACTCCATTCTCCAATAATGTGCGACAAATGTTGCCCATTGGGGTTGGTAGTAACTTAAGGCGACCGTAACCATCTGCGCCGTTCATCCACATTTTTTCAATAACGTGACTTACACGGTCTAGGTTAACTTGTAGATCATCTGGATGATCTGCTTCGCCTAAAACTGAATAACCAGATTCGATTTTGCTTTGAACTGATTTAACTGCCTTTGCAATTTCTGATACTGGATAAACTCGTTGGTTTTGATTGCGTTTGTCACCCTGAACAAAGATACCCTCCATGAACAAGTTTTTACCGCCGCGGCCGTCTTCACGTGCCTCGGTTACGATACTTGCTTGATCAAATGTTAGGTGTTCTCTAAGTGGACGCATCTTTTATCTCTTTGCCTTTGGTGCTGCTGATAGACTTGCACCTTCGCCTGGGTGTTTGAAACCTGACATTGATGCTGCTTTTGGTGCTGAACGGCCTGCTTCTTTGCCGCCTGTGAAATCTACTGGGTCAGCTTTTGTATTGTTACCCTTGCCACTAAATGGATCCTCTAGGCCTTTGCTTACTGGTGATGCTTTACTGTCATCGCCAGCTGGCATGTCTACAGGGTGGATAGCTTTGTCTTTGCCAACTTTGTGTAGTTCAGCTGATTCTTCTAGTTCTTCAGCTTCTTCTTCTAGTTCTTCTTCGTCAGCTTCAAAAGTAAATTCTTCTTCAACTTCTTCTTCGTCGTCGCCCATGTCCATGTCATCCATGTCGTCCATGTCGTCGTCCATGTCGTCGCCCATTAGCTTTGCAAATTCTGCTTTTAGGTCAGCTAGCGCATCTTCAACACTCATCATAGCATCTTCAACACCGCCTTCGCCGCCTTCTGCGTCGAAACCGTCATCTGCTGCTAGTTCCATGTCTGCGTCTAGTTCGCCTTCATCTTCATCTTCAGCTTCACCGAATGCTTCTTCAGCTTCGATTTCTTCGTCTGCTGTTTCAATGTCGTTTAGGAAGTCATCTGATTCTTCATCGCCAAATGCTTCTTCTAATTCTTCTTCTGCGATGTCATCTTCAACGATTTCATCTTGCTCAACAAGATCACTCCAGATCTCGCGAGCTTTTTCAACAAAAGCCTCATGTAGTAGATCTTCAGCTGATGCTGAATCACCGTTCACTAGGCTTTCAATGATCTTTGTATAACGATCTTGAGCTCTCATTGTTAAATCTCCTTTTCTATATAGGTGTAGGTTATAACATTATTATTTAAGACACTTTGGTTCAGACCATAACGAAATGCGGTTAAAACCGCGATTTTGATATAGTCTTAAAATTTATTTATAAAATAAGCGTTTTATTCAGCGTCTCCAGGACTATACATATCCTTAAATTGCTCTACTTCTCGCTGATGTTCAGCACGTTTCATTTCACGACTATTGCGCATTTTATTAATATGCTTTAGCGTTAAACGTGGGCGGCGAGTGTCATCAATTTTCCAAGTGCCATACTCGTCATCTTCTGCTTTACGTGTTCCGTTATCTACTTCTTTAAATCTCATTTTCTGCTCCCCCTGTGGTGCCGCCAAGTGGTGATTCACCGCCTGCTTCAATATCTAAATCTCCGCCTAGGTCCTCGCCCTCTTCGCCAGTATCAAATTCTGTTGGTTCAAACCCTTCAACATCACCGGCGCGGACACCTAGCCCACCTAGTTCACCTTTGGCATCAAACCCGTCTGATCCTTCGTGATCTCCACTTTCTTCACGCCACATGCGCTCGTTTTCTTTAATCTCATCTTCGTTCAAGCCCAAGTACTTGCTGAATAGGAATCTACGGCTTAGATAACTTACGCCTTCTAAGCTACCAAATACACTGGCACGTGCTGCTTCAATTTCAATCTCACGGTACTGACTAAAGCTCTGTGGCTCAGTAAAGTGTAAGTCAAAAAGACTACTTGGAATTTCAATACCTTTGTGTTTAAGGAAACGTTTAAATTCTTTATCTAAACTTGGCTGTAGAACTAACTGTAGTCGCTCACAATATTTACTGAAACGGAATTCCTGAATAAGTGCCGTTCCTACTTTACCGTCTTGATATGTTGCCGTACCATCCTCTGGACCTGTTGGTAGATAGCTACTTGGAATACGTAAACCACGCATTAGTTTGTTGTTGAAATACTTTAGGTCGTCAATCTCACCCAAGTTGTCGCCGCCTGGCAACACTTCAACTTTACTACCACGCCCTTCTGCGGTTTGAGCGAAGAAATAGTCTTCCATAATACTTAATGGGTTGTATGCTGCATCAATAATATTTGTGCCACCGCCTGTTTTATTTGGAATACGTGTCTGGTGTACTTCGTTCTTAACACGCTCAACAAAACCCATTGCTTTGTGTGCTGGCATGTTACCAACGTCAATGTAGAACACACGGCGCTCTGGCGCACGTTGAACACGATAGATAATAATACTATCTTCCAGTAGTTCCTTTTGCTTGTATACTTTAAAAATGCTGTCTAAGATACTATTGCCAAATGGCCAGTTAGCACTCATACCATCTGTTAGTGCAATGTGTACAACGTGTGCTGCGTCAACTGCATACTCAGTATTGTTTGAACTATAGCCGCCCTGATAAACACCTGATTGTGCTGACAGTGCTGTAGTAAATGACGTTGAACCTGCACCAGCCATGTTGTTTAGCTTTTTAGTATCAGTAGTAACTAAATCTGTTAAATTTAGGTTGATATTTTTTATCATATACTGATCAATTTCTTTGCCTTTGCTCTCGTTGACAATGGCTTTGCTCACATCAGCTGGATCAACCCAGATTAGTTTATATGTCTCTGGATCACGAATAAACAACTGATCGCCGTATTTGATAGATGAACGGAATACCCCAAACATTCTGCGTTCCCAATCATTAATATTGCACCACTGATTCAATGCTGTAGTGATAGCATTTACTTCGCTTTCAGTTGCATCATCCTTGTAATGTATTTCAAAAGGCAGGCGGGTGTCTGGATTTGTTTGTGTGGCAAATTCAGCGATAGTATCCAGTGCTGCGTTAATCTCACTGTCCATATCCATTTGGTCATACTGTGTATAACGCTCAACACGATTAGGCTGCCCGGAGTAAACCTCAGGCAACCAGCTTTGCCATCTATTTGCTCTAGCACGAATTCCATTGCTAGGCTCGTATTTTGTAAAATGCTTTTTCCAGCTCATCAGGGGTATA
>Ga0102889_1000264_pt1 | contig 23392 bp, 19 predicted proteins | sample Colrivmet1551A02_FD_84505 | JGI IMG/M metagenome (GOLD analysis project Ga0102889, IMG submission 84505) | Estuarine microbial communities from the Columbia River estuary - metaG 1551A-02 | ecosystem: Environmental > Aquatic > Marine > Intertidal zone > Estuary | place: USA: Columbia River...
AGATTACGAGGTTCTTTATCCGTATGGTCTTTCGCCCAGTTTTTTGGTCTAAAGTTAAGATTTTGATCGTAGTTATAATGCACAAAATCTGCCATTAAATGTGGCTCAGGATAAAAAGTAATTGGCTTTTTAACGAGCGTTCTTAAATATTCTAACTGATTTTCTTTAATAAAGAAATCTTCGTGAACATTATAAGTAAAACCCAATTCAGCGCTCAATTTATTCCAATCCTCCGCATACTCTATGTCTAGCATTAACGCGCTCAACAATAAGCCTTCTTGTAATGAATATTCACTAAATGCGAGACCAAAACGCAGGTAATTATAACATACGTCTGAAATTGCCTTCCGGTCTTTAGACCCAAATTTCTTATGTTGTTTGAAAAAATTTTTGGCCGCTATATGAAAGGGCTCTGGGTATGCATAAGAGCCTAAAAGCTCTTTGGCTACGGTGAATCTAGATCTGAAATATTTCAATTAATAATTGGTTACCGGTACAATAGCCATTTCTTCAAATCTAAACACTTGTAAGAATCTATTTTGAAAACAATTAGCTGATTTTACCAAGTGAAAATCTGTGTTGTTATAGCTTACCGATTTGTCAGTAAGGAATATTGGAAAATACTTACCGAATGCATCGAGCGATTCGCAGGCAAATAAAAGTTGATCGTAACCCATAAAGGCATAAGTACTGGGATCGTCATAATACATGGTTCTATAGATTGCAACCATAGAAGAAGAATCTTCCAAAGCAATAAACGCCTTGTTTGTAGAAACGAAAGAAATATTCACTTGATCCCATTGCTTGTAATCAATGTCTGAAAATCCTAACCATTTATCTGGCCCAATCAGTGTTATTCTGTCTCCTTTTCCCAAGAGACCATTTACGGAGTAAGTTAAGTTTGTTTTGTCTAGAGTAGTATGTACTATAACCGCTTTACCATTACCTAAATAGTCAGCCCACTTTAAATATTTAGAAAAGGGAACAGCCTGATAATTTATTTTTTGAGCTATGCATTCTTGCACTAAAGCCTTACCAAAAGCAAGGTCATATCGCTTACCGTCTCTTACAATAACTAATTTTTCACCCGGATGATTTGCTTTAAAATACCTAAGAAAATCTTTAGCCTGCATTTGATCCGATGGATTTAAATTAAAGAAGAATGGGTTATTAGTCCATAATTTTTCTACTACTGTAATGGGCGAAAAAAGAGGAATCTCTCTTTTTCTGGCGAAGTATGCCGCAATTTTAAGTTGCTCTTCATCCGTCGGACCTATTATAAGGTCTATGTCGTCCATCTCTGGTTTTTTTAATATCGCCTTTAGCTTATTGGTATCATTATCAGTGTCAAAAAAATGCAGCGTAAATTTAGAATTTAGCGCTTCAATATGTTCAATTGCTGTAAGCATTCCTTGATAATACTCCAGCATAAGGTCGGCCCTTCTTTTATCAGAAACACTATTTACAGCATCACTGTGAAAAGGTAGTAAAATAGCTATATTAAAATTTTTCTTATGAACTGGAACATCATAGTAATCACCTTTAAATTCGACTGATGTATAGGCAATCTCATCCTTAACGGATTTAATATCTAACAGAGTAAAATCGTGATGGATATTTTCAACTACAGTATCTTTTTGCTTTTCACTTATCGTTACGACCTCGTTCTGCGGACAATAGGTATACTGCGTTTTCCGAAACGCACCACAGGATACGAGACTAATAGGAATAAGTAATACCCACAAAAATTTATTCCCACTCAATAGTTGCTGGCGGTTTGGAGCTAATATCATAAACTACTCTGTTAATCCCTTTTACTTGATTTATTATTTTGTTAGAAACTGAAGCTAGAAATTTATGAGGAAGATCGGCCCAGTCAGCTGTCATTCCATCTACCGAAGTTACCGCTCTTAGCGCAATCACATTTTCATACGTGCGCTCATCTCCCATTACGCCTACAGATTGTACCGGTAAAAATATAGCACCAGCCTGCCAAATATCGTTATAAATGCCAAACTCCTTCATTTCATTAATGAAGATAGCATCGGCCTCTTGAAGTATAGCCACATTGCGATAGGTAATTTCACCAATTATGCGTATTGCTAATCCCGGTCCAGGGAAAGGATGTCTTTCTAATATTATTTTTGGAACTCCTAGTTCTGCCCCTATTCTACGTACTTCATCTTTAAATAACAAACGTAATGGTTCCGCTAATTTAAGCTCCATATCGTCTGGCAAACCTCCTACGTTATGGTGTGATTTTATAGTAGCAGAAGGTCCGTTAACAGACACAGATTCAATCACATCTGGATAGATAGTGCCTTGACCTAGCCACTTAGCATCTGGAATTTTGCTCGCTTCTTTGTCAAATACTTCAATAAAAGTATTTCCAATAATTTTTCGTTTGGTTTCTGGGTCTGAAACTCCGTTTAAGCGGCTAATAAACAACTCAGATGCATCAACACCAATAACATTTAAACCTAAGCCTTTGTAAGCTTCCAGTACTTGCTCATACTCGCCTTTACGCAGTACTCCATTATTTACAAATATGCCCACTAAATTGTCACCAATAGCTCTATGCAATATGAAAGCTGCCACCGAGCTATCTACCCCGCCAGATAGTCCCATGATCACTTTATCGCTTCCTATTTGCTCTTTGTAATGCGAAACACTTTCGGTTACAAAGTGTGCAGGCGTCCAATCACCGACGCATCCGCAAATGGTTTTCGTAAAATTTTGAAGTAAAAGAGTTCCATCGATACTATGGCTTACCTCTGGGTGAAACTGTACAGCATATATTTCTTTATCAGTAAATCTATATGCAGCTACTGGAATACTGTCGGTTTTGGCCAATGTAGTCGTGCCTTTTGGCATTTCTAAAATGGTATCACCGTGGCTCATCCATACTTGACTTCCGTTATCAATACCCTGAAGAAGTCTATCTTCTGTTACTTTAGTTATGTTGGCACGGCCATATTCCCTATGTATTGATTTCTCCACTTTACCACCATTACTAGCCGCTAAAAATTGTGCACCATAGCATAATCCAAGTACAGGAACAGAAAGATTCATAATATCTAGATCTGCAACGGGAGCATCAGGTTGGGTGCAAGAAGCAGGACTTCCAGATAAGATTACACCTTTAATATCTGAGGTTAACTCTGGTAGGTTATTAAATGGATGGATTTCACAATATATGTTAAGCTCACGTATTCTGCGGGCTATAAGCTGGGTAAATTGCGAACCGAAGTCGATGATAAGAATTTGCTCGTGCATACAATAATAAGTTGCAAAGATATTACATACACTGTGGACTTTTGCCGTGTATGAACCAAGTTATAAACAGATAACCTAGTCTTCGTATATTTAAGTTGTGAATTTATAGCCCACACCTCTCAGAGATAAGAAGTATTTTGGATTTTTAGGATCTACTTCAAAGTATTTTCTAAAAGCAAGTATAAAGTTATCAATTGTTCTTGTACTTGGATAAACAGAATATCCCCATACCGTTTGCAAGATCTTCTCTCTGCTGACCACTTCATCCCTATTTTCAATCAGAAGTTTAAGCAATAACGCTTCTTTCTTAGTTAACGAAAACTTGCCTTCTTTGCCATGCGCTTCGTAACTATCAAAATTTATAATATTGGGTCCAAACGTATATTCTGAAAGAGCATCACTCTTGGTCGTATCTTCCTTTCTGCTAATTAAATTATGAATACGCAACATCAACTCCTCGATATTAAAAGGCTTTGTCATATAGTCATCAGCCCCTTTTTTAAGTCCTAATACTCTATCTTCAGCACTACTTCTTGCACTTAAAAACATAATGGGTACGTTTTTATCATGCAGTCTAATATTCTCACAAACGGCTATACCATCTATGTTAGGTATCATAATATCTAAAATCACTAAATCAAAACGTTGCTCTCTGAATGTGCTTATTGCTGAAGAACCGTCGTAAACCAATATTGTATGGTAATCTTCAATCTCTAGATTTAACTTTATAGTATCAGCCAAATGCTTTTCATCTTCTACGAGCAAAATTCTTTTTTTAGACATATTTACTTATTTACGCAACAAATTTGTCATAATTTACTCAATCTAAAGTCAGTTTACTATCACAAAAATTAAAATTAGCTAAGAATGACCCTAAAAATCGTGCCTTTCGGATCGTTTACACCTACCCAGACACTACCATTATGACGCTCAATAGCTTCTTTTACTATAAATAAGCCCAATCCTGTGCCTTTTGTTGTTCTTGTTTCTTCTTCTTGAATACGATAAAATTTCTTAAATATATTTTTATACTCTTCTTTGGGTATCCCAATCCCTTGATCCTTCACTTCTATTATTTTTTGGTTATTCCTTTCAAATAGATTCACTTCAATTGGCTGATCATTAGAGTATTTAAATGCATTTTCAATCAGGTTATTAATCACCATCCGTAAAATAAAATTATCGCCTTGTACACGTATTCCTGCAGTTAGATTGCCTGTAATCTCTCCTTTAATATTTTGATTTTCTATAATTTGAGTTGCCATTTCGCTCAAATCTATTTCACTAAGAGCATATTGATACTTATCGTTTTCTATTTGCATACTCACGAGCATATTTTCAGCTAATTCTTCCAGTCTGAAGGTGTTTTGAATACTGTTTTCTATTAATTCAGCCTTCTTTTCTTCCTTTACTTTTGGGTTCTTACTGGTTTGTAACATGAGCCGTATAGAAGCAATGGGTGTTTTAAACTCGTGGGTTACGCTTAATAAAAAGTTGTTTTGGCGTTTATTCAACTGATAAATATTGTCTATGGTATAAAAAACACCATATATACCGCTGGCCACCAAAACCAATAAAAGAATGCTCTGATAAATCCAAATATTACGTTGTTGAAACCTTTCTAGTTCTAAGTCTTCGAGCTTACTTGGGTTTATGAATAATTGAACTAACTTTTGCTTTTTTGAAATTTGAGATATTTCAGCCAAATAGTTGCCATTGAACCTGTCTTGAACAAAGGCTTTAAGCCGAACCGTGTCTACATCTATTTTGAGTTGCTGTAGGTAGTATTCTTGCGTTGTATCATTGCCCAGTTTGCCATTTTTTGCGTTTTGCATTACCTGTAAGGTACATGCATTTAGGCCAGCCATAAGCACATTATTTTTAAGATTATAATCTGTATTAGCGTAATTCAACAATGAAAAAGTAAGCCAAGCAAAAGCCGTAAGGATATATACTATTACAAATACTATGAGGATTTTTACCTTCATTATCTCTAAAATTGAGGGCTAAAATACATCAGTGCAAAAGAAAGATAACAACTTACCTAAAATATCTCTAAGAATGTTGAGTCTTCACAATGGCCAAGATAAAAAAATGATCTGGGTTGCCTTCCAAAACAGAGTATATGATGTAACTGAGAGTAGATTATGGCTTAACGGAAAACACTACGAACATTGGGCTGGTCAAGACCTCACTGCAGAACTGGCTAGTGCGCCGCATGGAATCGCTGTTTTTGATAAGTTTGAATGTATAGGAATATTAGATTAGCTACAGGAATGTTGCTTTTATCTAACATATACACCTCATAATCAATTGAATCAACTCTTTTTTTATAAACATTTGGCATATGTTTTTTTTGAGCAAAAGAGTATCCGGTATATCCTACCTTTGCCCCCGAAATGGAGTTAGGAAAAACACAACTATTAAAAGCCTCAAGAACAACGGATAACGGATGCTACCTTATGGATGAGGTAGGTAATGAAGTTTTACTTCCTAATGCCTATGTTTCTTCCGAACTTAAATTGGGTGATGACATATCGGTTTTTGTATACAAAGACAACGATCAAAGGCTTACTGCTACTACCTTAAAACCTAAGGTTGAGCTCGAGCAATTTGCTTTTCTCGAAGTTATGGATGTAAACGCCGCTGGTGCGTTTGTGGATATGGGTATCGTAAAACAACTGCTGGTTCCTTACAGTGAACAACCTGTAAAAATGGAAGTAGGTGACTGGTACGTTGTGTTTTTTATGCTTGATGATGTATCGGATAGGTTAATAGGATCTGCTAACATTGAAGACTTTTTATTTACGGAAGACTTAGATATTGAAGTAGGCGAAGAAGTAGATATTTTGATGTACAGAAGAAGTGACTTAGGCATAAATGCTATAGTAAACGGCTTGTATCAAGGCCTTGTTTTTCATTCTGACGTACACAGACCTGCAAGACCAGGTGATCAAATGAAAGCCTATGTAAAGAACATTAGAGCAGATGGAAAAATTGATCTTTCGCTACAACCTATGGGTTATCGCAACGTAATTGACAAGGCGACTCAATCGGTTTTAGATGTTCTCATAAAAAATGAGGGTTTCTTTAAGTACAGTGACAAAAGTAACCCCGACGAGATTTACAAAGCTTTTAAAATGAGTAAGAAGGCATTTAAAAAAGCGTTAGGTAGTTTATACAAACAAAAAATTGTGTTGCTTGAAAAAGACGGAACACGACTTTTAAAAGGGAAAGGTTCTAGTAACTAGAATAAATACCTGGCGACCAATCTTCCAATATGAATCACAGGAGATGATTCACTTTTACGCCCATCATAGCTAATAATCACCTGAATATTATTAGACATGGTACGTTGATATCCCATTTTCCAGGTTGCATTATTGCCATTTTGAAGACCTCGGAGTAATTCATATCCTAAGGTAGAGCTAGCCACACCGTCATACTTCACCTTTATATAACTAACCGCTGCATTTACGGTTCCTTTAGTTGATTTGGTATACTTTACCTCACTCCCAAATTCTAAGTTACGTGAACTTTCGCCGCCGTATTCCGCAAGATTAGCGGCATTAAAGTATTTCGTTTTTAGCTCAATGCGATACGTATTATTAATTAGCATTTGCAGCTTGGGTTCTACCTCATAAAAACCGTAATGGTAACTTCGTGCTCCAAAGAATTCGCTTAGATACAGCTTATCTCCCATTACCATTCGGGTGTCTAACGTGAACATTCTCCCTAAATTAATACGTGCATTTAATACGTTATCCCAAGTAGATCTGCTGTCAAAACCATTACTTAGAAGTGTTTTAGAACTCGCATTCATGTAGGTGTAATCAAAACTATACTTAGGATTTCCTCTGTTGTAAAATAACGTAGTCCTAAAACTAATAGCACTATTTATAAGCCCTGTATCTGTTAGACTACGTTCAGCTGGATTTAAAAACCCAAGTATAGTGTTGGGTAAGATCTTCTTGTCTAGAATAAGCGTGCTTATGTTATTAAACCTTGCCATAACAGGCTTCTTTTGAACGCCAGACTTAAAAAAAACTGCAGGTGTTAACTCAAACGTTTGACTTATTTTATTGCTATTGGTGGTAAAAAAACCAGGAACAGGGGTAAATATTTTGATATAATCTGCCCGTTGCCTATCTAAGTCAGATGCTATTTCGAACTCATTAAGTGTCTTCAGGTTATTAGAATCATAATCTATCCAAACATACACTCCATTTCCTGCTTGTACCTGCAAAAATTGAAATTCACGGCGTTGTTCTTGTCCTGTACCTAATTGATAAAAAGTACGGGTTCTGATAAATTTCTTAAGGAAATGAAAGTCCATCTCTAACCTGCTTTGCAAGGTATTTTCGATAGGTTTATCACTTAAATTTACGTCTTTAATTTCGAGTTTTCGGTAGGTACTGCTTAGCTCAATTCGTTGGTTTCTAGATGTAGTGTATTGGGTGTTTAAACTTACATCACTTCCCACTGTAGAAAGTAAAAATTGATCATTTTTAGGAAGATTATCCGTTCGTTGATTCGCCATTACAGAATATTTTAGTTGAGCACTGTCCCTCGACGAAAGAAAAACAGAATAATTCTTAAACGCATAACTCTGTTGGAGTAAGGTATCTAATTGGAATATGCTTCGCTCATTTACGTAACCAACTCCTGCATTCACCTTACCTAATGGCCTACTTAGCAGACTATTGAAACTATAAAACACATTACTCAAATCAGCAGTATCACCCTCATTAGTAGAGGATTGAGTCCACTCTAAACTGGTATTTAATTGTATTTTTTGCCATGTAAATGCTCCGTCAGATAGGTTAGAAAAACCAACAAAATTATCGGGTCTAAAGAAGAATGAAGAATTGTTTTTAACATACTTATTAGCACTTTTCTGTAGTCCAAAACTTACATTTCCAATATGCTCATATGCAGGTAGAAGTTGAGCAACTGAGGTAGGATTGGTTAATTGTTTGTTCCATTTTCGATCAAACTCAACAGCACGGTAACGCTCTACATAGCGGTACTGACCACTTACCATCTCGTAATTAACATTGGTATTCCAAGTTATCGTAGAATCTTTTAATTGTTTTGAAGTGGTACGATATAGCCTAAGACCAAAACCCTCATTATCGTTATCATCTAAGGCCGAAAGCGTGTTTTTATCACGATTACTTCTGGAATATTCTATACCGCTTATCCTATTCTTGGTGGCAAATTTAAGTCCCACATTGACGGCTTTTAAGCTTTGAGGGGCAATTAATATTTCGATAGGATCATAGTCTCCCCTATTTGTTCCTACGTATTCAAATACTTTTCCATTTGCTGCAGTTTGCGCTTGGGTATAGCTGCCCTTGAGCACTCCTACATTACTAAAGAACACTTCATAAAATGTTACATTAGCGGAAGGATCTTGCGCATAGATAAAAATGTCTGTGCCTCCTACTAAACTTTTGGTGTACATAATACGATCCGTATTATATGCCAATTGCGGTTTCACCTTAGAAATTAAAGCAACACCGTCTCCCGCCTCAGATAAGAGTGTTCTAGCACTTTTATTTTGGAGCGAATCAAAAGTTTCTAAATCCACTTGAAAAGGTTGAGATTTAAGGTCTAGCTCATTAAAGGCATTGGCATATATAGTAAATCCATTTTTGCTAGCCGACGAACCTAAGTGCATAACCGCTCTACCGTAGTTCCTATCCGAATATTGAAACTCTACCACTATTCTGCTGTACCTTGTAATAAGAATACGTGGGGTAAAAGTGATTTCACCAGTATTATAATTAACTACGTAGTCGTTGTTTTCACCACGTGTTAGGGCCCTACCGTCTAAAAATACATTTTCAGTACCTGCTATAACAACGATAAACAATTCACCGTTTTCTCCTGATAGTCTATAAGGACCGCTATTCCCTTCTATTCCATCTATCCTATTTCGATTAAATCTACCACGAGACAAAGCAGCTTCAGCATCTGTCTTTATGCTCCAATCGTGAGAATGGGTTACATTTTGTATTTGAAGTCCGCGTGATTTTTTATAATAATTGATGAAGTAAGAATCAACGGGCCTCTGCATCAAAAAATCACCTAAGGTAAGGGTTGTACTGTCCTTTTTTAGGGTAATGTAAACTTGATCAAAGTCCTGAATTTGCTGCGTATTTCCTTCGGGTTGAATAGGATTATTTTCATCACTGATAACGGCTAGCACATCAACGTCATTGGCCACGGTGCCATTTATCCTAAGATTCAAATTTGAGTTAACAACCACATCTTGTGCATTGCCAAAGCCAATACCACGAGAAACATTTCCAGCAGAATTTAGCGTTCCATAATCTATCAGTTCACCGGCTTTATTGGGTTCATACCTAAATGGATTTTGCTCGTAGCTATTGTAAATTATGCCCTGATCCTTGCGTTTATAGGTTACCGCAAACTGCAGCTTCTTATAACTCACCAACACACTATCTGGCCTAGTCTTAGTGTACCAAACTACCTTATTATGAACCTGTAAAAAATCTTTTGGACTCTCATACCCTTGAATGGTAAGTGAACCGTTTAGCACAAAACCCGAATCTACCAATGAGGTATCGCCTGGCTCGAGCAACAGGTACTTGCTAATGGACGTACTCAACTGCCCGTGCACTAGAGATGAAAGACTAAGCAATAATATAGTAAGTAATTTATGCAATGCGTTTGGGGCAAGTAGGCAAAGCAAAGAAACGAAATTTGTGGTGCTTTAGGTATTCCGGCTTACCCACAAGTAATTATTTTACGATTAATCGTAAACTATTGTACAATTTGGGGCAATATACCTAAGGAATGATAGTAGTCTAGTATTGATTTCCTATAGTCCGAATAGGTCTTAATGTATTTCTCACGGCTCTCAATCCATTTCAGCTCTCTATTATTCACTATAAAAAGAGAGCTTTCGCCAGCATTAAATTTAGCTTGCTCTGCGTCTAACATGCGCTTATAGTTATCGTTGGTTACCTCCAAAAGATCTAAGCTTTGTTTAAGGTTAATCGTATTCTGATAATAGGTACGCTGCGCATTTTCAAGCTTTACCAAAGCCTCTTTTTTCTTATTGCCAATCACTTCATTTTTGATCACAGCTTGTTCTGATTTGGCCCGTTGTTTTCTTAGAAATATAGGCATGTAAACGTTTAAACCTACGTAATTATTTTGGGTTGGATTGTAATTAAAGTTCCCTATACTACCTCCATCCTCTTGTAATTTAAACGCTAAGTCAACTTGAGGTTTGTAGTATTCTTTAGCAAGCATCAGATTGGTTTGGTTAATCATAGAATCCATAACTAAGAGCTGTATATACGGATGCGTCTGCGTAATTTGTCGTTGTTGAAACGAATCCGGGAACTGTGCTTTATAGTCAATATCTACAAGAGGAGCTACCATTTTTTGTTGGAGCTCAGGTTGCCACAAAAAGTTAAGTATGTAATTTCGATACTTTTCCCATTTTACAGTTGATTCTAAAAGAAACGCTTGCCTATTTTGATAGTTGATAAGTGCTTCGAGCGTATCGATATCAGCTGCCTCTCCTATTTTATTTTGGAGAACAACATACTGCCATCTATTTCTAGCTTGCTCGATTGCTTCTTGAGAAAGTTCTAACAACATAATACTCTCGTACCAATGCCAGTAAGCCACTCCAGAGGATAATAAATGGTCGTTTATTTCAAGTTGATTCACTAAGCCTGCGGCATTATTCTCTATCCGTTGCTGCTTGATATACGTTCTATCTTCATCGGTAAATAAACCAGCACCTAAGGGTATTTCTATACCCGCGTAGGCAATACCTTGCAAGGGAACCGTCCCTTCTGGATTTAAAAAAACGCCTTCATTTTGGGTATAGCCACCAGTTACCTTAACACCTAAGGGAGTTTTGACCTTTACACCTGCATCTAGTTTCGAATAATACAATTTATCTCCATAGTTTTTTGCTGCATATGTTCCACCCAGTTTGGGTTCAAATACTGCCTTTGCGGCAAGCCAATCTTGGTTTTGAATGTCTACCTGCAAGCCACTGTTTAATACTGATGGCGCAAATTGGTAGACTTGTTTCAGAAAACTAGCCTCGTTGACTGCCGCGGTGTCTACCCTTTGGGCAAAACAAGACACCAAAAATCCTAAAGCAAATAGACTATTTACTACTCTTTTCATCTATTTTTTCTTGCATACCAGTATAATAATCGGGCGGGAAACCATTTAACTGTCGCCACAGCTCATACCAAACAGGCACACGGTTGAGCAGTGCAACTCCTCTTGCACCCGAACCTATTCTCACTTCATCTGGCCATGGTTTAATATCACTTTCTTCAACCAAAATTCTATACTTACCATTCTTACTAATGTTGTAGTCTATCGCTTGTACCTTTCCAGGGAAGGTGCCATAACTCAGTTGAGGCCAGCCTGAAAAAACGATAGAAGGCCATCCATCAAATAAAAACATCATTTGATTACCGCGCTTGATTAAGGGTAAATCAATAGGATCAACGTAAACTTCTACTGCTTTTTTCCATTTTAGGGGAACGATAGTAATGATAGGTGTATTTTCTTTGATATTCTCTCCTATCCCTGCTTGAATTGCTTGTGTAATATAACCATCTCTAGGAGCCATTACGTAGTAAAATTCTTGCCTAAGTTCATAATTCGCTAATTGATTTTTCATCTTTGACATCTCACCTAGCCCATCGTATAATTCACTTCCAGCAGAACTTCGCTTACTTTTAACATCACTTATCTTTTCAGCAAACTCACTGATAACTTGATCCTGTTCTATTAAGGTATTGATGTATTTATTTACACTTAAGCCGTACTTATTCTCTTGTTCAATCGCCTTGGCTTTGGTTTCTTGTAATTTTAATCTTCGGGTTTCGAGATCGGTAAGTGATATTAAGCCTTGATTGTACATATCCTCTTGCCGCTTCAAACGCTGACGGGCCGTTTCTAGTTCTATTTCTGAGGCTTTCCAGCCCGCACTATCCGTAGTTACTAGTAATTTGGATTGCTTTACCTTATTATCTACTGTTTGTATCTTTAACCTTTGTAAATCATTGAGCGAGTGTATTTGATTATCCAAGGCCAGCAGTTTATTTTCATAGGCATTTATACCATTTGCTTTAGCTTGCACCTGCTCTTGGGTCCGCTCAATTAATTGTGGGTCAAAGTATTCCGTTTTAATCTCTGTAAGGTACAAAATAGTGTCTCCTTTTTTGACCAAATCTCCTTCTTGTACATACCACTTCTCTATTTTACCTGGTATCGTATTTTGGATGGTCTGAGGCCGTTCGTCGGGACGTAAAGCAGTAATTACACCTTTGCTTTGTATATTTTGTGTCCACGGCAAAAACAGCATACCTATTACCAGCAGCAATAAGGCTAGAATAAGTTTAAGGAACACCTTTCGTGCTAAACTATTCCCAATATCCTGAACGGTTACGTAGCTTTTATTCCAAATCGTATTTTGAACGCTATTTTTAGAAATATTCAGCATTTTAATTCAATTCTATCACGGTTTGACATTCTTTTTTTACACTCGGGTCATTGCTAACCATCACTAGCGTCTTTCCTTTACATCGATGGAATAAGAGATTTAACAATTCCATTTTGTTCTCTTCTTTGAGTCCAGAAAAAACATCTTCTACTAACACTAATTTAGGCTGAGTAATAAGTGCTCTAGCCATAATTAATCGCACCCTATCCGTACCAGATAGTATACTATTGGCATTCATAATAATATGATTATAGCCGTCTGGAAAGCTAAGAATCAGTTTTTCTAAACCTACTTCTTTGATGATGTTTACCAAATCCTCATCAGATATTCCTTCTTGACCTAAGGATATGTTTTCCCTAAAGGTTCCATAAAAAATCTCCTGATCATAAAAAACACATCCAATGTCTTTTCTCAGTTCTTCTATATCAATATTTTGAAGTGGAATATCATTGTATAAAATAGTTCCGTTATAATTATCAATGCTAGTGCTCAATATTTTCAATAAGCTGGTTTTACCACTTCCAGAGTCTCCCACTAAGCAAGTAGCCGTGCCCGCACTAATGGTAAGATTGACATTTTTCCTAATTATTTTCTGGTCTAAGGTCCCCACTACATCCAAATTCTTCACCTTAATTCCTATGGATGCATGCGCATTAAGTGAAAGCGCGTTCTTTACTGGTTCTTCTATTTCTATATCGGTTACTTTACCCAGCTTTTCGATAGAGGTAAGTACATCATAAATAGCCTCCATACTCATAATCAGTTTTTCGGAGGAGTTGAGTATCAAAATAATTACAATCTCTGAAGCTACAAACTGTCCAATGGTAATGCTATTGGAAATAAGCAATAATGCTCCTACTACCAGTAGACTTGCGGTCACCAAAGTCTTTAAAGCGATTATGCTACTGTATTGACTCAAGAGGACTTTGAAGTGCCGCTTACGAGAGTCGACATAGTTATGCAGAATATCATCTGTTCGTTTAAAATTGAGTTCAGAACTTGCACTTAACTTAAAGGTAGGTATCGCTCGTGCTAATTCCGTTAGCCAAAAAGCCATTTCATATTTATAATTACTTTCTTCAATGCTTGTTCGCATACCAGGCCTGCCTGTAAGATATATAATAATAAATAAAATGAGTAAAAGCACTATCCCAAAAGCAATAAAAATAGGATGATATAAGGATAGGAGAATTAATCCAAAAATGATTTGAAGAATAGATGTAGAAAAATCTAGCAATATTTTGGATAGGCTTTTTTGAATATTAACCGTATCAAAAAAACGATTCACCAATTCAGGTGGGTAGTAGTTTCCTAAGGACTTTAGCTTAAACTTAGGTATACGGTATGCAAAGTCAAATGCCGCACGTGCAAATAATCTGCGTTGAAGTATCTCCACAATATACAATTGCATAATTTGAAATATGCCGGCTACCGCTACTCCCAGCATCACAAGCACCGTAAGAATTCCCCATGAGGCAGAAAGTCTGCCAGCTAGCACCAAGCCCATAATCGCTTGTATGCCTATAGGCAAGGATAGACTAATTATACCATTGCAAATGGCATATAAATACAGATAAGTAAGGTCTCGTTTATCAGGATTTAATAAACCCCAAAATCGCTGTATAGGTTTTAAGGTAGACTTCATTATTTAATGGCTGAAAAGGTTAAGTGTACAATAAATTTTTTTAGGTTGGCGTGGTCATCTTCTAGCACATCGGTTAGCCGGGGCAAGTGTTGACTGAAAAATATCTGACTATGGCATGTTTCAATGATGGTAGAAGCCAAGGTATGCGAATGTTGATAATTCATGTTTAATGCCAGGATTTGATCAGAAATAAGTGAACAAAGGGTCTTATAACTCAAGTAAGCACCTCCAGTGTTTACCATATCAACATCCTTTACCAAATATACTTTAGCTCCTTCTGCAATAATGATGCGATACAACTTTTGCTCATCAATGTACGTATAGTTGAAATCTTGCTCTATCGGAGAAGCCAATATATCAATGGTACTTTCAAGTTTTTCAGCAGCAGAGTTAAGCGTATACGTGGTAAACAATATTTTGTTCTGCAACCAACTCCAATACCAGTTTACCAGGTAGGTAAGCAGCTTATGCTTATTTTCAAAATACCTATAAATAGTTGCTTCTGTGGAAGACATGGCGATAGCCAGTTTCTTGAAGGTGAATTGCTCGAGACCAATTTCGTCGATTAGGTTGATACTTTCTTGCAGCAATTTCTTACCCAGATCAGACTCGCGAGGGTCTTTTAAACTGATTCCAGTATCTATAGTGAATGAAATATTTTGTAGCATTACTTTTACAGTACAATAGTAATACTATTATTCTATAAAGGTATTACTATTATATGAATCTTCTTGAAAATACAATTAGGATAACGAATAGATGAGACGTACCTATAAACTAGATAAGACTTACCCCGTCAAATTCGGCAGGCACAGGAATGTCTAATAACTGCAAAACCGTTGGTGCAATATCCGCTAGTTTGCCTTCGTGTACCTCTTTATTATCGTCATCTAGCAGGTATATAGGAACCAAATTGGTCGTGTGTGCTGTATTTGGACTACCATCTTCATTCACCGCTAGTTCCGCATTACCATGATCGGCTATGATGATAAATGAATAGCCCTTATTTTGTCCGTATTCTACTAATTCTTTGGCGCAGGAATCGACCGTTTCGCAAGCTTTTACTATAGCGCTAAACACACCTGTATGTCCTACCATATCAGGATTTGCGTAGTTTACACACACAAAATCATAGTCGGTTCTATCCATTGCTTGGATCACATTATGGGTTAGTTCTACAGCGCTCATTTCTGGCTGTAAATCATAGGTAGCTACCTTTGGTGAGCTTGCCATAGTACGGTCTTCACCTTCAAAAGGCTCTTCTCTTCCTCCATTAAAAAAGAACGTAACATGAGGATATTTTTCGGTTTCGGCGGCGCGCAGCTGTTTTTTATGACGGCCAGACAACACTTCGCCAAGCGTATTTTTTAAATCTTGACTTTCAAACAGCACATTTACGTTTCGGTATGTCTTATCATACTCCGTCATGGTGAAATAATGAAGATCTAGGGTCTTCATGTTTAATGCGGGCATATCCTCTTGGGTAAGCACCGTACTTATTTGTCTACCTCTGTCTGTTCTAAAATTAAAACACAGTACAATGTCATCTTCTGCTATCTGACCATTTTTAGTTAACATTATGGGCTTAATAAACTCATCAGTAACCCCTGCTGCGTAGCTTTCTTTCATGGCATTTTTATAGTCGTTGGCATTATCTCCTATCCCATTTACTAGAGCATCATAAGCTAATTGAGTACGTTCCCATCGCTTATCCCTATCCATGGCGTAATACCTGCCGCATATACTCGCCAAAGTAGTTTTTCCGAAATGTTCAGATGCTGTGAGGTCATTTAAATAACCTAAACCATTTTGAGGATCGGTATCTCTACCATCTGTAAAGGCATGTATGTATAAACGATTATCTAAGCCTTGTTCTTTAAATAGATGGGTAAGGGAAATAAGATGATCTAAACTGCTATGTACTCCACCGTCACTTACTAAACCCATCAAGTGAATCTTTCGATCAGGATTTTCTTTGGCTAAATTTAGCATTTTAATCACATTGTCCATCTGAGATACTTCGTGATCTCTAAATGCTTTATTTATTCTAACGAGCATCTGCCATACTACGCGTCCTGCGCCTATATTCATGTGACCTACCTCAGAATTACCCATTTGTCCTTCAGGGAGTCCTACATTTTCACCAAAGGTTTTGATATTGGCTTTTGGCTCATTAGCTAAGCTATCTATAAATGGAGTGTGAGCGTTATAAATCGCATCGGAAGCATCTTTTTTCCCAATTCCCCATCCATCTAGAATTAACAGTACTACTTTTTTCATTATACAGTGCAAAGCTACGTAGGCTATTCGTAAAACATATTTTAAAAGTTTAAAAATGTAAAGCGGAAACTTTTTTATTTTTATCGAATTCGTAACCAAATAGTGTCAATTAAATTCATTTTTGTACTGTTTTAAATTCAAAACACGACCGAATTCAAACCTAACTACTTGAAATATTTTACGCTTATATTGATTTCACTCATATGCTATCATGCCCATGCACAAGAATATTTTACGTTAAGGGGTTATGTAACAGATGCTCAATCCCTTCCTTTGCAGGGAGTTTATGTGCGAGCAACGCAGTTAGGTGTAGGTGCAGTAACCAATGAAAAAGGCCAATATGAATTAAGATTACCCGAAGGACTAAACAGAATTTCATACTCTTATATGGGCTATACTCCCCAATATTTAGACTTAATCATAACGTCTAACTTTACCCAAAATATCACTTTAGAAGTAGCTGATAATGAATTAGATGCTATACAAGTCTCTAACAAAAAAAGAGACTTGTCGTATGAAATTATTCAAAAAACCATTGACCGAAAGGACATTTACAGTAATCAATATACTACCCAAAAGCGAAGCATTTATGTGAAAAGCTTAGAAGAAAACACCTTTTCTGGGTCCAAAATGGAAAAACAAAAAAAAGATGAGCTAGAAGATCTTTTTAATTATAAGGACAGCATTCCAAAACTTAATCTCTTTGAAGCTGACTTTGTGCAGCACATTAAATCACCAACGGGTTTTAAAGAAGAGAAACTTGCCGCAAAAAAACTAGGCAATCAACAAACACTTTTTTTTACGTCTACAACAGATGCTAACTTTGACTTTAACCAGAACATAATCATATCCAAAAAACTGGGTGATAATGCCTACATCTCGCCTATCAGCAGTACAGCTATGCTCGCATACAAGTATAAATTGCTCGGATCTAGGTTTGAGGGAGACATAAAAGTTTACACCATTCGCGTTACGCCCAGAAAAATAGGAAACGCCCTATTTACGGGAGAAATAGAAATATGGGACAGTCTATTTACCCTCAAAAGCGTAAGCTTAGACGTGAGTAAAAACTCACTTGTCATGTACGATGCTTTCCGTATATCGCAAGATTATAGCTTTATAAATAACCGACGCGTATTAACTACTGAACGCATGGAGTGGCAGGTTAAAAATGGTACAAGCAAGTCTAATGGTCATTGCGACGTTCGCTATACAAATTACACCTTTGACAGCACCTATGCCAAAAAATATTTTAATGATGAAGTAGGTATCACCCTCGAGGATGCTTATAACAAAGACACCTCGTTTTGGGCATTGCTACGCCCTATACCACTCACCCATGATGAGCGAATTTATATAAATTACCAAGACAGCATCCAGCGTTTACGACTTAGTAAGCATTATTTAGACTCCGTAGATTCTATTTTTAATAAACCTTCGATAAGCAAAATTTTATTGATGGGTTACAGCTTTATCAACCGAGATAAAAAAATACTTTGGAATTTTGACCCGGCAATTGCTTTGCTTGATCCTGTGGCAATTGGAGGTCTGAGGTTACGCTATTCTGTTAATTATTTTAAAAAGTACGAAAATTATAAAACGTTATACATTTCACCCTTTTTGAATTACGGTTTTAGAAACGGTGACGTAAAAGGCAATCTGGCCATGCAGTTTAAATACAATCCCAAAAAGCAATCTACTATCTCCATAGACCTAAGAAAATACTTTGGTTTTGTGAATACTTTTGCCACCATACGCGATGTATTTAACCGCAATAACTTTTACGAAGAGAATTACCTAAGCATTAGGCATTCGCACGAAATTAGCAATGGACTTTACATGAACGTTGGACTTAAAAATACCCTTCGAAAAGACTTAGGTGATTTTAAGTTTAATAGCGATTATGACAGTGCTTTTGAGAATAACACACCCTATACGTTCGCAACTCATTCTGCATTTGAAAGCTCCATTGCTTTGTCCTACACACCCAAGCAACTTTACATTAAAGAACCAAAACAAAAGATAATCCTCGGATCCAAGTACCCCACTTTTTCACTCATTTATAAACAAGCATTTATAGGTATTTGGGGATCTAGCACGAAGTATCAATCACTTGATTTTGGCATTAATCAAAAATTTAATGTTGGCATTTTTGGTACTTCAGAATACGCCATAAACCTGGGAGGTTTTTTAGATACGAGTAATTTGCGAATCATGGACTATCGTTATCAGCGTGGCGGAGATCCGTTTTTACTAATGCCTACGATGTTTGGTTACCAGCTCATCGATTCTACTTTTGCTACATTTCAAACCGTATTTGAAAGTCATTACCAACATGAGTTCAATGGATTTATTACCAGTAAAATTCCTATTTTAAAACAATTAGGAATAAAAACTTCTGTGGGTGGTGGCATCCTGTATGTACCCGAAAGAAATTATCAATACTCCGAAATTTTATTTGGTGCTAATCGTATTTTAAAATTAGGGCGCCAGCGCGTTAAACTGGGTGTTTACTATATACTAGCTCACTCTAACACCCAAGGAGTCTCTGCAGGATTTAAATTCTCCTTAAATCCATACAATATCAACAATAACACTTGGAGCTTTTAGTTCGATAAAGCATCACTTAATTAAACTAAACCAGATATTTTTGCAGGTATGACCATTACCGAAGCACAAAAAACCATTGATGAGTGGATAACCACCTTTGGTGTTCGCTATTTCGATCCACTTACCAATACGGCTATACTGATGGAAGAAGTGGGTGAAGTGGCACGTATTATGAGCCGAAAGTATGGCGAGCAGAGCTTTAAAGAATCTGATAAAGCAGTAGACTTAGGTGATGAAATGGCAGATGTGCTTTTCGTACTTATGTGCTTAGCCAATCAATGTGGCATTAATTTAGAAGACGCCTTACACCAAAATTTAGCTAAAAAAACGACTCGCGATGCCACACGACACAGCGAAAACCAAAAATTAAAGGAATAACCTACATTTGAAATATGCGAAGTATTAAAAATACCCTATTCGTTTTATGTGCCGCTGCAAGCTTAAACGCTAATGCCCAAGAAAGTAAAGGATATCTGGGAATTGGTTTTCATACCGCTTGCCCACAAAGTGAGCTGAAAGATATAAAATACGATGATGGATACGGCATAAATCTAAGTTACCTCAGCAGCAGATACCCTTCTAAATCTATGCTGAATTTTCAAGTAGGCATGCAAATGGATTTTGCTAAAATGCAGTCCAAAAAATTTGAAAATTTAGAACTCTCCGATCCTAACATTATCGGCACAGCTACCATTACAGCAACCAATTCAATGTATGCAACCATGGGTGTGGTTAGATTAAACTGGGGAACCGATGATGATAAGTTTGTACCCTATGTCAATTTTTTAATAGGAAACAGGCAGTACAATACACGTCAAAGACTTCAGCTAGATGAAGTCTCACAAAACCCTGATTACCAGTCAGACACCACCACACGTCATATTGTATACACCTCCAGACTTCACTATGGTGCGGGTATAGGGTGCAGTTATCGTTTGAATAAGTCGTTCTCATTAGAAAGTGGAATCACCTATACCTTTGGTGATAAAGGAGCTGCCCTGCCATTGCGTAACATAAAACAAGTAGAAGGAACTAGCCAAGTAGATTTCAGTGATTACAAAATAGTAAAAACGGATATGCTGTTAATTAATGTGGGATTTAGAATTCATTTATTTCAACAATATCAGACCCCTCTCGAATCTACTTCAAGTCCTACCACCGCACCCACAACGACACGGTATAAAGACGTTAACACCCCAAGAACCAGCACTCCAACTCCTAGAACTAACACTCCTAGAACTACCCCAAGTACACCTACTAGCGGAAGCACAAAATCCAGTAGCCCTAAAAAAACGCCCATATCTACTAAAGGAGCCGGCGCGGTAAAAGGCGGCGGAAAAGGATAAAATGAGTAATTTGAATGCGGCCTATTGGCAAAACAGGTACGCCCAGAATGACTTCTCTTGGGATATTGGTTATGCCAATAAAGTGCTCACAGATTACGTAGAGCAAAACGTTGTCAAAAACGCTCACATACTGATACCAGGCGCTGGAAGTGGCCATGAGGTCGAGTACTTATGGAATAAGGGCTACACACATGTATACGCGCTAGACTACGCAACTGATGCCAAGGCCTTATTGTTAAGCCGTGTATCTAACTTTCCGGAAGATAAGTATCTAACGTGCGATTTTTTTGAGCTAGATCAACGTTTTGATCTAATCATAGAACAGACTTTTTTTTGTGCACTTAACCCTGCGCTAAGGCCCCAATATGTAGATCACATGCACCGACTTTTAAATAAAGAAGGCGTCCTCTTTGGTTTACTCTTTGACATGGATAAAAATGACGGTCCACCTTACGGGGGAAATGCAGATGAATACGTGGGCTTATTTCAAAATAAATTTGAGTTAAATGTACTGCAAAAATGCCTAGAATCGATAGCTCCGAGACTTGGACGGGAGTTGATATTTGAATTCAAAAAAAAATAATTTAAAACTTATTGCAAGGTATGAAATCGTGATTATTTTTGCACCCGCTTACGGAGAGAAACGTTCATTGAAGTAAGTAAATAAAGCGAAAGTAGCTCAGCTGGTAGAGCATCACCTTGCCAAGGTGGAGGTCGCGAGTTCGAATCTCGTCTTTCGCTCAAACGATATAAAAAGGGAGCAATCCCTTTTTTAGTTTAGCAGTGTACCTTGTAACGTTTAAGGTATGCACATTATGGGCAACCATTTTGTATTGCGAATAAATCTCATTATCTACCGAGTTTGAGATTTAAGATGCTTGGGTGGTGGAATCGGTAGACACGCTGGACTTAAAATCCAGTGCCTTCACGGGCGTACGGGTTCAAGTCCCGTCCCGAGTACTTTTTAGATTTACAAACCCTTAATTATAAGATAGTTAAGGGTTTTTTTATTTCGTATTTTCCAAACATTTTCTAAGCATATTGGCCATTTTAGGTTCTTGAAGGATGAATTAACTTTGTCAAACTCAATTTAAAAGATGATACCATGTTTAACGAAAGTACACTCCTTCACAACATTAGTCCTGAGCAATTACGTGAGATGCTCGAGGCAAGAAAAAAAAATATGCTACGATTTTAGACGTAGAGATTTATGGTAGCAAAGAAACTGACTACGATATTGTTCTTGGGTTAAAAACCAAAATCGATCGAACCATTTTTAAAAGAGAAATAGTACCTATTTTTCTCCATGCGAAACTGGGTTATGATACCATGCAAAAAAAACTTTATGTTACATCCTACAAAATAGATTCAAAAACAGAAAGCGGCTTATTTAACATTTCAGTGCAAGCTCTTGCGAATAAGATTGTTTACACTAAAGTACTCACAAAACTTCAGTTTGAGGTAGGAAAAGCGATTGATGAACAAAAGAAAATTGCGAATAAATTATTAAAGGATAAAATTGAGATTACAAAAGGAGTGAAATTATCAGGTGTGGTAAATACATTGGAAATAAAAGCCCTCATACCACAACCCGACCGCATATTCTGTTTATTTTCTTTGAAAGGAAATGCAAATGTTGAAGTATTAGAGATAAAGCAATAGCAGCACAGGTAAACAGTCCCGTGCATCAAAGTATCAAAATCAGTATGGTTTTTAAATCAAACTTAAAAGCGGATTATTTTTGTTTCTAATTATTGATTTAAATATTGTTTGCTTTGCTCCTATTATCTAACCTCTAGACTACTTAAATAGTTAAACCAAATACATTGGATAAATCGCGTCTGATAGAAGCTTTGCTCCTGTTATTTAACCTCTTTCTAAAAAGTCCTATCCCTTTAATAAATCTCTTCGGATAAAATGTCAGGATTCAGCTTAATTAATTTAATCCGTTTATCAAGATTATCATTAGCATATATATAAATAGATTCCTCCGGAATACCCAGTCTGTTTGATAGCGCAAATTTGATTCCTGTAAGGGACTGTTGTCTTCGTTTTTTCAGCGTGATAACATGTGTTTTGAATTGTGAAATAAAAATACTATCAAAGCTATTTATATTTAAAAACTTATCAGTGTTATTCAATAAGATCCGCAAACATTCAAGGTCTTTATCTTCAAAAAAATCCTCTATTGGTCTATCATTTATGTAATAATGATAATCTGATTCTATAATTCTTCGGTTAATTTTGTTTCTGGAAGCTCTTTCTGTGTTACCATCAGAATATATTTCGATAGATTTTTTTAATTTTAAGTATCCAAAAAGAATTTCAGGACTTGAAATAATTTTAAAAACCAGTGAGAAAAGAAATAATAAGTTTAGTATTATGGATACTCCGAAAAACATGCCATTATTATTTTCCAAATTAAAATTAAAATGAACTAATGCTCTAATTTCAATAAGGGTAATTATGATGAAGAATAATACAACCCAGTTCTTTATAGAATTAAAATGCCTTACTTGATTATTATCCTGATTACTATTTCTATAGAAATCTTTAAGCGAACCTATGGAAATCATTATATAAAAAAAAGTGTAGCTTGAAATAATAATTACACGTACGGTGTGCCATAAGGTGCTCGGAACCCACATATAATATGATTGTAAAACAATTGCGCAAGACCATATTACCGGACTTATAAAATGAACAATATCTCTAAAA
>Ga0102889_1000337_pt1 | contig 19823 bp, 10 predicted proteins | sample Colrivmet1551A02_FD_84505 | JGI IMG/M metagenome (GOLD analysis project Ga0102889, IMG submission 84505) | Estuarine microbial communities from the Columbia River estuary - metaG 1551A-02 | ecosystem: Environmental > Aquatic > Marine > Intertidal zone > Estuary | place: USA: Columbia River...
CATTTCTGCTTTGTCGTATATGTTTCTGCCGTCAAATATGAGTTTATTTTTGAGTCGCTTAGACACTTCGTCAAAGTCAGGAAGTTTAAATTCTGACCATTCTGTAACGAGCAGAAGTGCATCGGCATTTTCAAGCGCAAGATAGGGCTCATCTACATAGTGTATAGCCTCTCCTATGAGGTGTTTGGTTTCTGGCATTGCCACAGGATCATACGCTACAATGTGACCACCGGCAGCCTTTATTTTTTCAATTAAAACAAGTGAAGGTGCTTCTCGCATATCATCGGTATTGGGCTTAAATGATAGCCCCCACATGGCAAATGTTTTGCCACTTAAATCGTTACCCAATGATTTGGTTATTTTGTTGAATAACACAGATTTTTGAGCCTCGTTTACTTCCTCTACGGCTTCCAAAATGCGCATTCTGTAGTTGTTTTGAGCACCTGTTTTGATCAATGCTTTTACATCTTTAGGGAAACAACTTCCGCCGTATCCAATACCTGCGTATATAAATCGGCTACCAATACGTGGATCGCTTCCTATGCCTCTTCTAACGGCATTTACATCTGCGCCCATAATTTCGCAAAGGTTTGCGATGTCGTTCATAAAACTGATACGTGTAGCCAACATCGAATTAGCAGCATACTTGGTCATTTCTGCACTGGGTATATCCATAAATATAAGCGGATGTCCGTTCATAATAAATGGTTTATACAATTTGCCCATGGTTTCTTGTGCTTTGTCAGCATCTACCCCAACTACAATTCTATCTGGTTTCATAAAATCATCGATCGCAGCACCCTCTTTCAGAAATTCAGGATTACTTGCAATGTCAAAATCTATGCTTACGCCACGTTTATCTAATTCTGCTTGTACAGCACTTCGTACTTTTTCTGCAGTGCCCACAGGAACAGTACTCTTGGTTACCACCACTACATAGCTATTTATGTTTGCTCCTATTTGTGAAGCTACCTTTAGTACATATTGTAAATCTGCACTGCCGTCTTCTCCCGGGGGCGTTCCTACGGCAATAAAGGCAACGTCTGCTCCTTGTATACTTTCGGATATTTGGGTGCTAAAGTGAAGTTTTCCCTTGTTAAAGTTACGTGTAACCATGGCTTCTAAACCGGGCTCGTAAATGGGCATAATGCCATTTTTTAGATTTTCGATTTTATGAATATCAATATCTATACAGGTCACATCTGTTCCCACCTCGGCAAGACATGTTCCTGTTACGAGTCCCACGTACCCTGTTCCTACTACAGCAATCTTCATGTAATGTTTGATTTAAAGTAGGCAAAGATATTCAATGATTTAAAACCAACACTTGCAGATTAGTAAAGCAATGTGGTGATAACCTAAAATGGCGTTTAGAATTATGCATTATTCTTCTTACTTTGCGGTGTATGTCAAAATTAGCAGCGGTATTTTGCCTTTTTTTATTCTGGGGGGCATCGGCACAATCAGAGATGAAGACCAAAAAAGGTTTTCTATTTACTCCGCACGTGGCTTTTCACAGACCCGGAAATGATTTAGCGGTACGTTTTAAAAATTTTGCATCCATTGGCATGTCTACAGAGTATAAGTTGAAAAACAACTTCATGTTTGGCGTAGATTACGATTGGTTTTTTGGAAATAGTATCAAGCAAATCGGGTTATTTAGCGGTATCGATAATCCGCAAGGTCAAATCATTGATAAAAACGGAGATTTTTCGGCAATTGGTTTAAATATCAAGGGAAACTATGGGACCGTAAATTTGGGATATTTGCTCAATATTCCTAGTGATGAGCCTTTTTCAGGTGTACTTTTTTTGGTAGGAGCAGGAGTAATGCAGCACAAAATTGATATTATATCATCTCAAGTTACCATCCCGCAGCTCAATGGAATTTATGAAGCAGGTTATGATCAACTAACCTATGGACTGTCTACAAAGCAGTTTATTGGGTATCAATACTTGGTATCTAGAAATAAATATCATTTTAGAGCAGGTATTGAGTTTAATCAAGGATTTACCCAAGGCAGAAGAACATGGGATTTCAATGCTAATAAGTCAGGTTTAGACAAACGTTTTGATACGACTATAGCTTTTAAAGCAGGCATAATTGTGCCTATTTATACCAAGAGTGCAAGTGATGAAGAGTTTTTTATAGACTAAAGTATTGTTTAGAATAGGATATACCGTTACTACGTATGTTGCGCAATATGTATTGCCAGTAGCAGCACTTATTTCTCCAAAACTAAAGGATTTTTTACACCAACGAAAACACGCAAATCAGCCTTTAAAAGGACCTGTGAAGTTTTGGATACATGCGGCTTCATTGGGAGAATATGAAATGGCATTGCCACTTCTGGATAAGCTTGCACCCAACGGAAATCTAGAAGATATACTGATCACTATTTTCAGTCCAAGTGGCTACACTCAAGCGTTAAAAGGTAAATATGCTTCTCGGTTGATGTATTTACCGCTTGATACTGCCGCTAATGTATCTCAGTTTTATCACGATTATGCGCCGCAAAAAGCAATTTTTATACGTTACGATTTTTGGTTTCACTTCATTAATGAAGGACAAAAAAGAGGCGTGGATTTTTATTTGGTGAATGGTCGATTTAGGCCAAACCATTTTGTATTTGCATGGCATGGAAAGCCGTATTTACAATTGCTTAAGCGATTTAAGGGAATTTTTACTTCGGATACTAAAAGTGCAATTTTACTTACGGATAACGGAGTGGCTGCAGCATATCTAGGAGATACACGATTTGACAGAGTAGATGCTATCGCTCAAACTGCGACTCGATATGAAGATATTGAGCAATTTAAAGGAAACAGAAAACTGCTTATGGTGGGCTCTTCTTGGGAAGCAGAAGAACTATTGACCGCACAATTACTGGAACGCAAACTTGATAATCTAGCCATTATTATAGCACCGCATGATCTTAAAAGAGCAAATGAAATTGCCCATAAATTGCATGAATTTTCTCCCAAGAAATATACAGAGGGTGTTTTTAACACAACAGATCAAGTCCTGATTTTAGATACTATGGGTATGCTCTCTTCTATGTATCAATATGCTGATTTTGCGCTTATTGGTGGGGGATTTTCGGGTGCATTACACAACATTTTAGAACCGGCTGTTTGGGGTTGTTATCTTTCTTTTGGTCCCAAAATTTCTAAATTTCCAGAGGCACAAGAGTTTGTAGACCAAGGATTTGCTATGGTTATTAACTCCGACGAAACCTGGGTAAAGCAGCTGAGTCATTTGCTCGCTAGTCCTCAGGAATGTGCACACTTAAAGCAAAAGGCAACGGACTATTGCGCGAGCCAACTAGGCAGCACAGCCAGGATTGTAAACCTAATGTCACAACCAGTTTAGGAATGGTTAATTCTGGCTTCAAGAGATTTTAAATGTATTTTTAGTATACATTTGAGTTATGAAGTATTTTTTGAGCATACTCTCGTTTATCGTGCTATGCAGTAGTTGTGGAAAGTTGTGCCACAAAGATTTACGCGAGGGTGAAATGCTGATGATTCCAATAGATTTTTCGCAATACGATGCAAGAGAAGTGGATTACATTCAAGTTTTGAATGTGAATAATGGCGATACATTTAGCAGTAGTTTACGAGATAATTATCTTTTTCACAAGACGGTAAGAGAAGAAAATTGGCTTACTGATAACCCTATGGACGGTTACTACTCAAGCGACTTAGACGGAAGTAATCTCTATTTTTGTTTCAGGTTAAGTGAAAACGCTTTTCAAATGTTGGATAGCATAACCCATATTGTGGTTAAGAAGTCACAGGAAAAGGTGAAAGACCCGTGTTACAAAGACCATCCTAACGTACAAATAGATGCGCTGAGTTTTGACCATAATGGCAAGACTTTGTATAAAAACGACACCTTATTTCTGAGAAGATAATTCTCTCAATAACTACGGATTTACCACAAACAACTGCCTGGTCCAATCGCCCTCACAGCGCACATGAAGCGTATAGGTTCCGGGTGTTAGTTGAGATACATCAATCACATAATGTGCTGCACGAGGATAAAAAGACGTAATTTCTTGTCCTAGATTATTGGTTATGCTTAGTAGGTCTATTGATCCCGAGTTACTCACTATGGTTAATGATGAGCTTGCAGGGTTAGGATAACACCTAAATTTATTAGACTCAATTGAAGAGATAGTGTTTGTTTTAAGGGTAGTGAATTTACGCTTTTCGCTCCATGGGCTGGTATAACTACCTGCCACAGTTCGAACCCTCCAAAAATAGGTTAATCCTTCAACAATTTCTGAGAACGTGGTGGAAGCAACTGCGACTGTATTGGCATACACACCTAGGAAATTAGAATCATTGCTCAACTCTACACGGTAGTTGGTTGCATTATCATCTTTGTTCCATCTTAAGACAACTGTTTTAGGTTGGTTGATAGCTGCATTGGCTGGGCTTATTAAAATAGGCGCAGTTATTCCGCCATTAGAAGTGAATGTCCATGTTACACTATAGTCGTAAAATTCTTGACCTGCAGAATTTCTACCTCTTACGTGCCAGTAATATTTGGTTTTAGCTTTCAGAACTACAGCTATTGAGGTATTAGTGGAAGTAAGTTTCGTAGCCCCGATAAAATTGGCGTTTTCACTTAATTCAATAGCATAACTTGCAGCACCACTGTATGCAGCCCATTTTAATGTTGAGAATACAGAGATATTTTGAGACGAATCTAAAGGTGACACGAGTGTTGGAGCCTGTCGTGCTTTAGTGGTAAAATTCCATGCAATACTCCAATCGCTAGTGTCTTTACTGTGAAAGAGCTTTACTCTCCAGTAATATTTTTTGTTAAACTCGATGTAATCGGGCTGTACCGTAAAATAATGGAAAAATGAATTTTGTACAGTATCGGTACATTCTAAGGGTTTTGAAAAATCAGCCAGGGAGTCTACTTCAAGAATGTAACCTTTGGTGCCTTTTATGGAGTTCCAGTCTAAGCTAGTTAAGGTTAGATTTTTAATATTATTGGAGGGATAGTTTAATCTTGGAGAAAGGACTTTAAATTTCCAAGTGTCGCTCCAGGCAGAAGTATCTGTTGAAGTGAATAGTCTAACTTTCCAATAGTACAAAGGTCTAAAAAGCAGATCTTCTTGTGTCAGGCTATTATCTGTAAGCACCGTATCAATTAACTTAGGAGATGTAAATGAAACACTTGTATCGAGCATTACGTGATAGCCAGTAGTCCCTTTCATGGCTTGCCATTCCAAATTAACGTTTGCATCAGTACCTAAAATAGCACTGTTAAAGGGCAATTGAAGGGTAGGAGATATTATAGTGTTGAATTTTTGGTTGATGCTCCAATCGGATGTATCTTTAGCGTGCCAGGCTCTTATTCGCCATTGGTACCTAGTATTAAAGCGATATAGCAAGCCTTTCACTATTTGGTAGTTACTTTGTCCCATATCTGTTAAAGTAGTGTCTAGGAACAATTGATTGGTATAATCGCCATTTACGGCTACCTGTATTTGATAGGCCTGTACACCATCCATATCTGCCAGTACTAAGCTGTCTGTAAGTACTACATTGGTAGCGTTATTAAAGGGGTAATAGCTGTTTGGATATTTTGTTATGGTTACCGTTCTGGTTCTTCCCCAATTGCCGGTATCTTTGGCATGATAAGGTCTTGCTCTCACATAATATAATTGCCCAAATAATAAATCATAAGCTGTGGTATCTGCGCCTGTATATTTTAGCACCTTTAGTCCTGCTGAATTAAAATCACTTGCAGTATCTAACTGAATTTCATTGGCTATAGACCCTACAATTGTTCTTCTAGCTTTTAGGGTTGTAGTGGGGTCAGGCCAGTTATCTATGGTTACCAAATCGCTAAAACTAAATCCATCGGTTTTAAAAGAGCTGTAGCTCCATTTGGATGTATCGGCAGTATTAAAAGTACGAACTCTGTAGAAGTAAGTTGTCTCATAATTCAGGTCTGGTATGGTAAATGGGTCAGGATAAAACCTGCGTGTACCATCTGATGCGATGGTATCTATTAATGGATTATTAAAACTAGACACAGTATCTAGTTGCACCTGAAAAGGCTCAATATTACTGCCACTAGTCCATTCAAAAGTGATTGCCGTAGGCTGTAAATACGCCATTGATGGATATTTTAGTTCTATGGAGTCCTTAAATTTAAAGAGTCTGACAATGGTCCAATTTGTGCTTTGTGTGTCACTGAACGCACGTGCTCGCCAGTAATATGTGATGCCGTATCTAAAATTTTGTTCGGCGGTTTCAACGTAATAGATGTTACCCGTATCGTTCTTTACCGTATTGCGAAGCACACTAGAATTAAACGAGGCGGAAGTATCTATTTGAAAAAGAATACTGTCATAGCCAAATACAGTGTGAGTAGACAAATACATCTCAGAGCCTACTTGATTTAGTTTATCTGTAGTAGGGTATAAACTAAGAAAATTGGCGTCGGTGGTGAACTTACGTATGGAAGACCAATTGGAAGAGTCAGTTGAGCTGCGAGATTTTACACGCCAAAAATAACTTGTTCCTAATTTTAGTTTGGAGATATATACAAACACACTGGAAGAAGTTCTAGGAGTAATTAAGCGCAAAGAGTTAGACATTCCAGCGGTCTCAGCGTATTCTATTACGATTTCGGTGCCGCTACTTCCTGTTAAATATATATTTACGCTAGAGCCTAACCCCGTTGTATTATCTGCAGGCTGCTGTTGAGTAGGAGTCGTTAATACAGCGTTTGCCGCAAAGAAACTGAATAAAAATAGTACAAACGATAGAAGTCTAAACATGAGATGGCAAAATTAGGTTTTTTAGGCGAGCAACTCATCCTAAAAGGGATTCTGCTTTAGTACTCAGGCTAAGCTAACTGTGACGATATCGTTCACTTTACTTACTTGCGTAATACCGTTTTTAGCAAGCCCTTTTAGTGCAACGTCCCATTGTTTTCCGCTTAAGTCTAACTTGGTTTTTAGCGTTCCTATTTCTAGTGATCCCTCGTTTTGCATAAGAATATGTTGTATAGCTTTTTCATTTTCGGTGAGCTCTACTACTCTTTCTGCTTTTTTCTCAGGTCTCATTTGAGGGAAGAAAAGTACTTCTTGAATACTTACATTGTTAGTAAGAAGCATTACCAATCGGTCTATACCTATTCCAATTCCAGCAGTAGGCGGCATACCATATTCTAGTGCAGTCAAGAAATCTTCATCTATAAACATGGCCTCATCATCACCACGCGCCATTAGTTTCACTTGCTCCTCAAAACGCTCGCGTTGATCTATGGGATCATTAAGCTCACTGTAGCAGTTTGCTATTTCTTTTCCGTTTACAATTAATTCAAAACGCTCGGTGAGTTCAGGATTATTTCTGTGCACTTTGGTGAGTGGCGACATACTAATGGGGTAATCCATAATAAACGTTGGTTGAATGAGTAAATGCTCTACTTTTTCGCCAAATATTTCGTCTATCAACTTGCCAGAACCCATATTCTCATCTACATCTGCCCCCAATTCAATTGCCGTTTTACGAAGTTCATCTTCGCTCATTTGGCTAACATCAATTCCCGTATATTTTTCGATAGCGCCAAATATGGTCAATCGGTCAAAATCTTTACCAAAATCAATGGTGTGTTCCCCAAAAACTACGGATGAAGTTCCGTTTACATCTTCTGCTATTTGTCGCAGCATTTGCTCTGTCATATCCATCATCCACATGTAGTCTTTGTAGGCTACATAAAGCTCCATTTGTGTAAATTCTGGATTATGAGTGCGATCCATACCTTCATTTCTAAAGTCTTTGGCAAATTCATACACGCCTTCAAAACCGCCTACAATTAGTCTTTTTAGATAAAGTTCATTGGCAATACGCAAATACAATGGTATGTCTAGTGCATTGTGATGGGTGATAAACGGACGCGCTGCAGCACCACCTGGGATAGCTTGTAAGATTGGAGTTTCTACTTCCATATACCCTTTGTTGGTAAGGAAATTTCGCATACTTGCTACCGCTTTGGTACGTTTAATAAAAGTTTCACGTACTTGTGGATTTACAATTAAATCCACATAGCGTTTTCTGTATCGCTGCTCAGGATCTGTAAAAGCGTCATATATTTTACCGTCCACCTCTTTGGGCATAGGCAGTGGATTAAGTGATTTACTTAATACCGTAAGTTCTTTTACATGTATAGAAAGTTCACCAGTTTGCGTGCGAAATACATATCCTTTTACCCCAATAATATCTCCTAAATCCAGGAGTTTTTTGAATACTTCTAGGTACATGGATTTGTCCTCACCAGGACAAAGTTCGTCTCTATTGAAATACGCTTGAATGGATCCTTGCTCGTCTTGTAATTCGGCAAAACTTGCTTTACCCATGATGCGTCTACGCATCATACGACCAGCAAATGAGATATTTTCAAATTTAGCTGGTTCATTATCAAACTGTTCTGCTATTTCAGTACTCGAAAAATCTTTGGCATATACATCAGCAGGATAAGGGTTTATTCCTAGTTCTCTAAGTTTAGAAAGTGACTCCCTACGTTGTATCTGTATGTCGTTTAGCTCCATTGGTGCAAAAAACGTAATTTTTTACTCCATATTGGTTATTCAAGGTGATATAATCCGTTTTTTTTCAACGGAACAAGAAGTTCAATTGTCGTGGTGTTATTACACCCTATAAAAACGTAAGGCTCCAAATGCCAAAAGGCAAATGATTAGGGTAATAATAGAAACGAATTTATATTTTTCTACGGCTGGAGATAAATAGGCAATAGTTACAGAACTAATTCCTTTATCCAATATTACGCCTTGATAAGCGCCATTTACTCGCTCTACACTAACTTCTTTACCATTAACTGTAGCCTTCCAAAAAGGAGAGAAGAAACGACCAATAACCAACATGCCTTTTTCAGCAGCATTTACCTTAAATTGCTGTGTGCTTGGCTTATCTACCGTGAGTGAAATATCCTTGCTGCTTGACGGCATGGAGGATGACAATGGCGTAGCAAACGCACTGTCTACCAATACGTTATTCCCAAAATCAAAGCTGTCGTATACCGTGTTGAGGTGATAGGGTGTTGTTTGATACACCACGCGAGCATAGGGTACAGTTTCCGTTTTTAATAATTGAATACCGGTTACTTGTTCATTTGCCCCGTAACTAGGCTCAAGAATAGTAGTAGTTTGCATAACCTTATCGATATTCATTCCTTTTGGATAGGTATGCTTTAGGGTAAGTGCATAGAAACCATCAACATCGTGACTCTGAAAAAGCATGCCGTGGTTTCTGCGTATAGGACGAATTTTTACATCTCCGGGTCTGTGACGATAGAAGTCAATATCGTTATTTACTTCATCCAATTTTGCAACGTATTGTTTTTCTTGAGCAAGAAGATCAGCAGGATTACTTTTACTATTCTTATAATCTTTATTGACATTGGATAAGTTAAAGAATATAAGCAATGAAAGAGCAACTCCATACAGCCATTTAGGCAAAGCCCTGAAACAGATCATGCCTGAAAGCAGAATAAGACTAAGGAGAGAGGCAAGTGCCCCTGCTTTTGAATAATTGCTCATCTCCGCTTTGTTAATAGCATTGACCGCTTGTTCTGCCATAAAGGTGCCTGTTGCGGTTTTACTTAACAGGTATAAGAGTATAGCTACGGGAATGGCTAGTGCAACGAGTATTGTTTTTTTACTGGAGCGCAGCTTGTCCATATGGTCAAAGGTGTAACCGGCAAGAAGCGCAAAACCAAAAGCGACAAACAGCATCGTACGTGCCGGTATACGGAACAAGTCAAAGCCAGGAAGGTCAAATAGCATCTCGAATAAGAATGCGTTTTTGCCCAATGCATGGAGCAATCCAAATGCAGAGATGAGCATAAGCCATTGTACCCAACGATTCTTATACCCTACAATAAAGCCAACAAAACCAAATAAAAATGCGGTTACGCCAAAGTAAAATGAAGTTTCCCAGTAGTGATAAATACGCTCTGTAGCCATGTACTGGTATTGTATGGGCTCGTTGCCTTTAAACCATCCGAATAACTTTGGGTGTACCAGCGTCAGTAATTGTTTGTACTCTAACGAACCATCTTGTGCATAGTCTAGGTTAATTTCTTCTCTATTGGTATAGGGTATGGTTTCGCTGGTTAGTGCAATTTGGGTACTTGCAATGAATAATGTAAGTACAATGGGAGTCAGATATTTAGCAGCATCCAAGGCTACGTGTTTGTAAGACTCTTTATTTCTAAATTTATGTACTAAATTGACCAAGGCTTGTAGCGCCAAAATGAGCACCAAGTAGAAAAAATATTGTGTATGGCCGGCATAAAATGCTGTTGCTAACAAAATAGATGCAGCAAAAACACGGTACCATTTGCCACTTTGGTGTATCTTTTCAAATTGTGCGATAATCCATGGATACCACGCAATGGTGTACAGTACAGGATAAAACTGCCAACGACAGATCAATACACAGGAGAACGTAAGTGAAATAGTAGCAATTATACGCGCCCAAAAACTGAGTCTGAAGACTTTACCCAATTGGTAAACACCCATAAAAAAAAGTGCATAATGAAATACAATTACCATACTTAGTAGGTAAAAGAAATCACCACCAACTTCCAAGAACGGATAAAGTATAAGGTGGATGGGATAAAAAAACTGGGTAACCGGGTCTGCTGCATGTATGGTTCCGCCAAAACTATATGGATTCCAAAATGGAATTTCACCTGCGTGATAAGACTCTACATTAAAAGTGAAGAAGGGTAGGTACTGCTCAAATAGATCACTCCAATAGCTGCTCCAAAAAAACTGTGTTTCAAAAATTTGCTCGGCAAAAAAATAACCTACGGTTGCTGCGCAAATGGCAAGAGCCGCAAAAATCTCTGCTTTTGCAGGAAATGTAATTGTCCTTTTAGATCCCGATGGAGGAGATGTGGTAGCTGTCGTGCCAGACCTAATCTTGTGTTTCTTCTTGGTAGCTGTCATAATCTGTATTGATATCCCAAAGGTTATGTGCGTATCCGTTTTCAATATTTTCGGCAGCTAAAATACCCATGAGTAAACTATGGTCTTGATTGTTGTATTTAAATGATCCGTATCTTCCCACTGCCTGAAAGTTTTGGAATGTTTTCAAATACTCGGTCATTACTTCCAAGTGATCTTTGTAGCCCACTTTATAAATGGGGTAACATCTTGGGATTTTAAAAACATGACTGTTAAGAATCTCTTTGCCTTGATGTAATCCGGTTTCTATTAGTTCTTTTTTGGCTAGATTTTCAAAATCTAAGTCAGGCATACTCCATTCTGCATCGTCAAAATTACACCAATATTCCAAGACCAAGATGGTCGTTTGCTTATTGCCATAAAGCTCAGGCACCCAGTTTCTAAAGTTCGTTATTCTGCCTGTTTTTAGCTGTGGCGAGTGTACATACAGCCAGTTATCTGGGAATAGATCAATGCCATCAACTTCTAAATATACCAGTACTGTATTTCTAAATTCCAATTGACTTACAGCATCTTGAACAGCAGCTGGTGCGCTAGGTAAATGTTGTACCAGTTGCGTAATGGGCATAGAAGAAATAACATGATCATAGGCAATCTTTTGTTGATTTTCGTCGATAATTCCATTCACCACAGTACCATCTACCGAGAGTCCGTGTATGCGTTTACCTAAATGAATATTACCTCCATTTTGAGCGACATAAGCAGCCATTTTTTCATAAATCTGTCCAGTTCCGCCATTGGCATAGTAAAACTGATCAACAAGAGATTTATGGGTATTGCCTTTTCCGCCTTTGAACGCATTGATAACAGCTTCCATAAGACTAAGTTTTTTTATACGTTGCGCTGCAAAGTCAGAATCAAGGTCTTTACAACTAATACCCCAAAGTTTTTCACTGTAGGTCTTAAAGAAAATTTCAAAAAGTCTTCTTCCAAATCTACTAACTACCCAGTTTTCAAAGGAGCCATCTGGTTTGGTAGGAGAAAGTCTTTCTTTGGCATAGCTTAGCATACACATAGCCGAGGTAAATAGGCCTAAGTTGCTAAGTACATTCATTACCTTTAACGGGTAGTAAAAATATTTACCTTGATAAAAAACACGTGTAATTCTGTTTACTTCTTGGTATTCTCCACCGGCTATTTCTAACCAAAGGTTGTTGATACGCTTGTCGGTGCTAAAAAATCGATGTGGTCCTAAATCTACAATTTGCCCCCATAGGTTAAAGCTTCGTGACATGCCACCTACCTGTTTGTCCGCCTCATAAACATCTACTTTGTAGCCTTTTTTTGTAAGTTCATACGCGGTAGCCAAGCCTGCAGGGCCTGCGCCGATTACACAAATTTTATCTGAATGCATTAAAAATAAAGATTGACAAAACTATTTGTTTTATCATGACTTTACAAGTTTTAATAGGCGCTCGCTGTTGTCAATACTGTTTTATTAAAAAAGTAGCACTTAAAACATCTTTTAGTTATCTCACAAAAGTGCTTTAAGAAGTTAAAATAGTAACAAGGCAAGATGCAACTAATTGCATAGGAAGTGGTCTAATGTCCAAGAGTCGGTGTATTTTTGTTTTGGAAATGAGAAGGTATATTTGGTTGTGTTTTTGGATAAGCGTTACGCTGCATATAGCAGCGCAACACCCAGAAGTTACAGCTACGCCAAAGTCCTCTAAAACACAATTTGAATTTATACCCAACAAGGGTCAATGGCATTTTTTGGCGAAGTTCAAAGCGGCCGTTCCTTATGGATCCTTGTATTTGGAAAATGCCTCCATGGTGTATGATATGATTCATCCCGATGACTATACTCAGATTCAAGATTGGAAGCATGCACATTCTGCCACAATTTCTGAACAAGTGCCCAGAAGACATGCTGTTCGAATCAGTTTTGCGGATGTAGAATTTGCTCCAAAGATGGAAATGGTCAATATGCAGAAGCACTACTATAATTATTTTTTGGGTCAAGATAAATCCCAATGGGTAAGTGAAGTGCATCCCTCAGAAATGATTCGGTATGTAGAGGTATATAAAGATGTAGATTTTGAAATTTCGGGTAGTGGCGATATAAAATATCAATGGGTTGTGCGCCAGCCTACCGCTGAAAAAGTGTCTCAGATTAAATGTATCATAAGCGGGGCAGACCAACTAAAAATTGTCAACGGCGAGTTAAAAATATTTACTTCTGCCGGAATTTTAACAGATGGAGAACCCTATGTTTACCAATATATTGATGATGTACTGGTTGAATTAAACTGCCGTTATACACTAGAAGACAGTGTTTTATCCTATGCTATAACTTCTGATATTAATCCGGATTACCCGCTTATCATTGACCCTAAACTTATTTTTTCTACCTATTCTGGATCTGTGGGAGACAACTTTGGATTTACGGCTACTTACGATTCACGTGGTAATTTGTACGCAGGTGGAATCGTAGATAACCAAGGACCATATCCTTTTACAGCTGGAGCGTATGATAAAACATGGAACGGAGGCAAAGGACTAGCGCCCGCTGGTTTGCCGAGTGACGTTAGTATTAGTAAGTACGATAGTTCAGGAACTAGTCTTTTATGGGCTACCTATTTGGGCGGAAAATTAGATGAATATCCGCATAGTTTAGTGGTAGATCGTGATGATAATCTAGTTATTCTAGGTACAACCTATTCTTCTGATTTTCCTGTGAGCAGCGATGCTTTTCAAAGCATCAAAAACGATACAATTGTCGAAAATACAGATATCTATGTAACTAAATTCTCCTCAGATGGGAAAACTCTGTTAGGCTCTACCTTCATAGGAGGGGATAGAAATGATGGTTTAAATCAAAGTTCTCTCCTGCGTTATAACTACTCTGATGATTACCGAGGAGACATCATTACGGATGATGACGGGAATATTTTAGTGGCAACGTGTACCTTTTCTGACAATATGCCTACCACCAATGCCTTTCAAAATATACGCGCTGGCGGATATGATGGGTATGTTTGTGAACTATCACCTGATCTGAAGACCCTTAATTGGGCTACGTATTTAGGAGGGAGCGGTGCAGATGCGCTGTATAGTATCAAATTAGGCATACAAAATAGGATATATATAGCTGGAGGTACTACCAGTAGCAACTTAGACACCACAGCTGGTGTATATGGGTCAACATTAAGTGGAAATGTAGATGGCTTGCTTGCCGTTATAGATAAAACAGATAGAAGTCTGCTTAGATTATCTTATTGGGGTACGCCTGCCTATGATCAGATTTATTTTATTGGTTTAGATGCAGATGAGCGGATATATGCATCTGGCCAAACGGAAGGAGCCGTAACCAAAACGACAGGAGCGTATGGTAGTAGCAATCTGGGTCAGTTTGTTTTTAGAATGGATACTCTGCTTCAGAACGTTGACTTACAAACAACATTTGGAAATAGAAACTTAAAACCCAATTTAACACCTAGCGCTTTTTTAATAGACGTATGTGATCATATTTACTTTTCAGGTTGGGGCTCTAATGTGGATCCAGATCTCCATCCAGGCTCTACTTTAAATATGCCCGTCACGGCGGATGCTGTTCAAAAAGAAACAGATGGAGAGGATTTTTACATTATTGTGTTTGGTAGAGATGCCAAAGATTTACTTTATGCTACTTATTTTGGTGGGGATAGTACTGGTGATCATGTAGACGGAGGAACTAGTAGATTTGACCGAAAAGGAGTGGTATATCAAAGTGTGTGCAGCAGTTGTCCTGAACAAGGCAGAACAGGATATCAGGATTTTCCGACTACCTCTGGAGCTGTTTATACCCAAAATCCAAGTGTACGGTGCTCCAACGCTTCTTTTAAAATAGACTTACAAATAAAATCAGCGGTAATTGCAGATTTTATCGTTACACCTGCTATAGGTTGTGGTCCGCTCAATGCCCAATTTATCAATAAAAGCGTACTTGGTGGCAAGTTTTATTGGGATTTTGGAGACGGAGATACATCTACACTCATTAACCCAAAGCACGTATATCAAAACCCAGGTAAATATATAGCTACCCTCACGGTGATAGATAGTAATACGTGTAATATATCTTCAGTGTATAAACGAGAAATAACGGTGTTAGCTCAATCTGATGCTGAATTCAATGTCAATTTTGAAGGGTGCGATAATAAGCTTACGATAGAAAACACAAGCACGAATGCAGCTTCTTATTCGTGGGATTTTGGTGATAGTACTTTTTCTGAAAGCAACAATCCTAAACATCAGTACACTTCTATGGGCACTTTTAGTATAAAGCTTTTGGTAAACCAAGGAACACCTTGCGCAAGCAGCTATGAACAGCAAGTAGTGATAACCGCCAAGAAAGTACCCCAAATCAAACTGTATAATGTCTTTACGCCTAATAATGACGGGCTTAATGATTGTTTTAAGTTTGACGGAGATTTTTTAGAATGTACGGAGTATAGCCTCAAGATATACAATAGATGGGGGGAACGGGTTTTTGTGACAGATAACCCCGAGACGTGCTGGACAGGTGGTGTGTTTGGACAAGAGGAGTTATTGCCAGAGGGCACCTATTTTTTTGTGTTACAATTAGGTACAGATAAATCAGAAGCAATTTCTGGTTTGGTAGAGATGAGGTACTAATGAGTTAATTAGTCCAAAATAGAGTGCCGTTAGTATACATTACATTTGCCCTATGAGGATATCGATTACTGCGCTACTTTCACTTGCATTTCTGCTAAATCAAGCTCAGTCAATGCGTGTAACACTAGATAATACCAATAATCCAAATGAACCAAGCATAGCGCTTCATCCGATAACAAAAACAATTGTTGCAGCTTCAAATATTAATAACTTTTATGTCGAATCAATCGGTTCGAATAGTTTTAGTAAGACAATAAGTACGTCTCCTTTGGGTGTTTATGGAGATCCTGTATTACATTACAGTGATACTACGTTATACTTTGCTCATTTGGCGAAGGCACCTAAAAAAGAATACGGTGCTTGGTTTGATAGAATCGTGGTCCAAAAAATAATGGATCCCTATAATTGGAAAGAAAAATCCTATTCTGTAGGGTATAATGGGAATAAGATGCAAGATAAGCCTTGGCTAAGTTCCGATAATCATAGCGCAGAATATAATGGCAATTTATATGTGACATGGACGGAGTTTGACAAATACGGCAGTGATAATCAAGCAGATAGAAGTAGAATAAGATTTTCGAAGTATGATCTTAAAAGTGATTCATTTTCTACTGCAATTACAATCTCAGATACCACAGGAGATTGCTTAGATAGCGACAATACCTTAGAAGGTGCAACTTCAGCGGTCGGCAAAAATGGTGAAATATATGCAGTTTGGGCTGGATATGAATCTATTTGGATAGATAAAAGCTCTGATGGAGGGGTTACCTGGGGCAAGGATCAAATTATAGCATTTCAACCGGGAGGCTGGGATATGGATATGCCACACATAATGAGAGCTAACGGGATGCCTTTTATAGCAAGCGATACGGTTAAAGATATACAATATGTAACTTGGGCAGACGAGTTTAATGGTAATGCAGATGTTTGGCTAATATACTCTAAAGACCAAGGGAACACTTGGAGTGAGCGTATTAATGTATCTAAGGACACAGCTGACGGCCATCAATATTTCCCTAATCTAACTATTGACCAAAAATCTGGTGAAGTGTTTATAGCCTTTTACGATTTTTCAGAATCCCCTCAAAGTGTATTTTATAAGTTGGCTATTAGCAAATATGTTCTAGGTAACGATTTTCAGTCCTCCTTCTTAAATCAAAATCCAATTCCTTTACCGGGTAAAAATGTTTTTTATGGAGATTATTTAGATATTGACGCCCAAGATGGGGAAGTGGTAACAGTATATACTTCCAATAATGTTAACAATGAGACCAGTATTGAAATGAGTCGTATTTCAAATCACTCGATCTGTAAAGAAGTTATAAATGCTAAAACGGCATTTAACAATATAGCGCTCTTAGATGAAGCGGATAGTTTATCACTATGGATCAATACCATTTCACCTTCTAAGGTAAGCTATAAAATAAAGGTTAAATATCAGGATAAAAAGGTGAAACTATATAAAGGTAGCAGTTTATATGAAGCAAAAAATCAACCAGAAGACAACTTTATAGTGAGCTTAAAAAAGCCTAAAAAAGCATGTATTCTAAAAATAAAAATAATAGTCAGAGAAAAGTTCTGTCATAAAAAACAAAAGTATTCGGTTTATAAAGAAATGTAAGTACACTAATTTTCAAATGGTTACATGCAATTATTTGAAAAGAAAGAAGAACAGAAATACTTAGAACGGACTAGCCCACATTTACGTTGACTTTTAAGCACAAAACCACTTAATTTGCACACTATTTTTTAAAGACCAATATGTCAGATAAATATAACAACGAAGAAGAAAGCCTTTTACAAAAGATCCAAAATAAATCAGGATGTCTTTTGTTAGTAATAGGTGCAGCTATGCTAGCATTTGTACTTACAGACTTTGTGAGTTCAGGAACCAGTATTTTTGGTTCTAGCGAAAATAATGTAGGATCTATAGCGGGCCAGCCAATTACGTATGAAGAGTTTAATGGTAAGTTCGAGGAACTGAAAAATCAAGTTTTACAAAATAATCCAGGATTTGTGATGGATGAGGCCACTTCTGCACAATACAGAGATGAGGCTTGGAAACAATTGATAGAAGCAAAAACAATAAAGCCTGAACACGAAAAATTGGGTTTATCGATAAGTGCAGCAGAGCTTGAAGACTTAACCATCGGAGATAATACACATGCACAAATACGTCAGTCATTCACAGACCCTAATACAGGAGTTTTTGATAAGAACAGATTAGTTAGGTTTTTAAAAGAGGACATTAACGCAAACCCGGAGGCTTTAAAAAATTGGAAAACATTCCAAGACGAATTTACTGCATCTTTAGTTAATCAGAAATATTCTGCATTAATCTCAAGTTCTTTTTATTCTACGGATTTAGATGCCCGAATTAAAGGACAAGACGAACGTAAGTCTATTAATGCAAGTATAGTTGCTCTTCCATATCAGCAAGTTGCTGATTCTTTATATGAGGTTTCTGATAAACAATTAATCTCTTATGCCAAGCGATTTGGAGAGAAGTATGAGCAAAAGGCTAGCAGAGACATAGAATTCGTAAACCTTTATGTGATTCCGTCTAGAGAGGATTCAATTAGAATGCTTGACTGGACTGCAGAGGCTATCGAGAAATTTGCAAGCACTACAGAAGATTCTCTATTTGTGAGCATCATGAACAGTGAGACCCCTTTTGATCCAACTTTTAAAGTAAGAGGGTCTTTTTCTCCAGAAATGGAAGATAATATTTTTGGAGCGGAAACTGGAAAAGTGGTAGGGCCATTCCAAAAAGATGGAGTATACACTCTTTTCAAGGTGTTGGCTACGGGCAATGATTCACTTCGTTCTGTTAAAGCAAGTCACATTCTTTTCAGTGTATTTGGATCAGATACTGCAAAAGCAGAAGAAGATGCTAGAGCAGTATTAGCGAAAATTAAAAGTGGCGAAACCACTTTTGCTACTGAGGCTTCTTTGAAAAACTATGACGCTACTCGAAATACAGGTGGTGACATGGGTTGGGTACGTGAAGAGAGTGGTGTTTATCCTAAGAGACTGATGAAAACTTTGTACAACAGTGGAGAAGGAAACTACGTAATCGTAAGAAGTGAGCGCGGTGTGCACTTGGCCAAAGCGACCAGCGCAGTAAGCCGTAAAACGGTTCAAGTTGCTGTGTTAGACCAAAGTCTTTTTGCAAGCTCTAATACAGATGGAGATGTATATAAGTTAGCTGGTGAGTTATTAACCAAAGCGCAGGGAGATAAAAGCTTCGAAGAAGTAGCTGAGTCTATGAACATCACTAAACGTGTTGCTAATAGAATAACAGAGGAAAATAGAAGTATTGCTGGTATTTCAGAGCCTAATAAGGTAGCTCGTTGGTTATTTGATGAAAATACGAAAGAAGGTGACATTTCATCTATTATAGACCTTAACGGAAGTTACTTAGTAGCTAGAGTTTCAAAAATGAGAAGTGCGGGACTGCCTGATGCGCAAGATTTGAGGGGTGAATTAGAGACTTTGGTTCGAAATGAATTAAAAGCTAAAGACCTAAAACCTAAAATGGAAGGGGCATTAGCAAAAGCCACATCAGCAGACGAATTGGCTAAAGCTTTAGGAGTAGATGTGATATCTGCACCAGCTACGTCTTTCATGACAGGAAGTCTTGCATTTATTGGTCAAGATGAAAAAATTATCGGTACGGTATTGGGTACACCCGTTGGGAAACGTTCTGAGGTAGTAGAAGGTAAAGGAGCAGTAGCCGTAGTATTTGTAAATAATGAAAATCAATACGATCCTGCAGATGTTGCTTCTTTAAAAATGCTTCTTAAAATGGAAAATTCTCAAGGCATAGAAGGTGATATCCAAATGGCATTAAATAAAAAAGCTGACGTAACAGATACCCGTTATAAGTTCTACGATTAACATCTTTGAGCCTGACGTTTAAAAATATTTCATATTCAAAGGTGGGGAGTGGTCCCCACCTTTGTTTTTTACACGGTTTTTGCGAAAACAGTGAAATATGGGAAGAATTAATTGCTAGTTTGTCATCACGTTTCACTTGCATAGCGATTGACTTGCCTGGTTTTGGGAAAAGCAGCCAAATGGCGTTTGGAAGCCTAACGCAAGTTGCAAATCAAGTGCATGAATTACTTGTTGCTGAAAACGCTACACATACTATTATGTGTGGCCATAGCATGGGAGG
>Ga0102889_1000344_pt1 | contig 19590 bp, 20 predicted proteins | sample Colrivmet1551A02_FD_84505 | JGI IMG/M metagenome (GOLD analysis project Ga0102889, IMG submission 84505) | Estuarine microbial communities from the Columbia River estuary - metaG 1551A-02 | ecosystem: Environmental > Aquatic > Marine > Intertidal zone > Estuary | place: USA: Columbia River...
AGCTATTTAAGAGCTAAAAAAAGAATTGAAAAATTAAAAAAATATTATAGTCATGTTAGTATTTATTTATTTGTAAACATTGTGCTATCATCAATCAAAGTTTATAAAGATCTTGTAAGAGGAAATTCTTTTGAGGAAGCTATTTTTGAAGGAAATAATTTTTCTCTGTGGTTTTGGTGGGGTATAGCTATTGCTTTTCACACCTACAATACTTTTTCAGAAAATCTACTTTTTATGAATAAAAGTTGGGAAGATAAAAAGATCAAAGAATACATGAATGAAAAATAATTAATAATTATATGAATGTTATTGTTATTGAAGATGAAAAACCTGCTGCAAGACGATTAAAACGAATGCTAGAAAAACTTGATATAGAAGTTCAAGTTATGTTACATTCTGTAGAAGAGTCCTTAAATTGGTTTCAAACTAATGAAGATCCAGATTTAATATTTTTAGATATCCAATTATCTGATGGATTGTCTTTTGAAATTTTTGAGGAATTAACTATTCACAGCGCTATTATATTTACAACTGCTTATGATGAATATGCGCTTAAAGCCTTTAAATTGAATAGTATTGATTATTTATTAAAACCTATAGATGAGGATGAATTAAAAAATGCGGTAGATAAATACCACAAACAACTCCCTAAATTATCTAACCTTAAAGTTAATATTGATGATATTCGTAAACTTTTAATTAATCCTATAGACAGGAAGTATAAGAAAAGATTTACCTTAAAAATCGGACAGCATATTAAAATTATTCCTACAAATGAAATTGAATGTTTTTATAGTGAAAATAAATCAACATATATTCACTCTGAATCTAATAGAAGTTTTTTAATAGATAAATCTTTAGACTATTGGCAAGAAAGTTTAGATCCAGAAAGTTTTTTTAGAGTTAATAGAACTTTTATAATTCATGTTAATGCAATTAAAGATATAGTAGTATATACAAATAGTAGACTCAGACTAGTTTTAAATTCTTTTTCTGAAATAGAAATTATAGTGAGTAGAGATAAAGTCAAGGAGTTTAAAAAATGGATAGATAGATAATAGTATTTAATAACTAATAATTTGATTCTTTTTATATCTTTACAACAAACTAGATTATTGAAATACTATGTATGTATTTATATCGTTTAAATAAAGATTCTTAAAAAATAATAATGAAGAAAAATATCTATCATATTCTAATTTTATTGGTTACTGTAATATTTTTTAGTTGTTCTAACAGTGAGAAATTTTCTATTGAAAAAGGTAAAGTAGGACACATAACTACTAAAACAACCATAAAAGAGCTTCCTGAAATTTTCAAAAATGACTCTATTGTGTCAAATTTAAGTGAAGGAGCATTAGGGGATAATTATTTTCAAGATGATGATGAGTATTTAATTTATAATAAGAATGGGAAACACTTGTTAACTATAGTGCCAAAAGAACAGTTAGATTCTACTTCAACAATAAAAAGTATACAAATTTTTGACGATAGATTTAAAACAACAACAGGTCTAAATATTAGAACATCTTTTTCAGATGTTAGAGCTAACAATACAATAGATAAAATAGAATCATCTTTTTACTCTGCTACTTTATTTATTGATGAACTAAATGCTACCATTGCAATAGACAAGGAGGAATTAGGATTGAAAGCTTTTAGTAATCAAAAGGTTACCATAGAACAAATTCCTGATTTAGCTAAGATGAAATCGTTTATTGTTTGGTTCTATTAAGATGTCTAATAAATATATCATTCAAAATACTCCATTTATAGTTCCAACAAATGATGGAAAACGTATTGAGGAACATTTTGGTAATTTAACTGATAAAAATTCTAAAATCAGTATTGCTCATATGATTGCCCCACCTGGATGGAGCGAACCTTTTCAAACCCCAAGTTTCGAGGAATTCACTTACATTATTAAAGGAAAAAAACAATTCATTATAGATGGAGAAACAATCATTTTAGTGGCTGGACAATCTATAAAAATTGAAAAAAATATAAGAGTTCAATATTCAAACCCTTTTGAAAAAGAATGTGAATATATTGCGATCTGCCTTCCAGCATTTTCTATTAATTTAGTAAATAGGGAAGAGTAGGTTTATTCTTTTTTTCTAGTTAAATAAAAAGGTAAATAAATTAGCAAGAAAAAAGGAATAACAATTAATTCAACTACAAAAATATATTGAGGCCATTCTCCAAAAACATCCAATAGAGTAGTAGCATTAGGTTTTCTATTAGTATAAAAGTAATTAGAACCTAACATGTAATTTATGATAAACATAATGATCATGTATACTTGCATCCCAATAAATGATTTAAATACGCTTTTTAGTGTAGGTCTCATTTTATATATAAATGTTGCATATAACATAAATATTACAAGTCCTGAATGAACAAACCAATACCTAAAAAAAGTAAAGTTTAGGAAATTATATTCTGAAGGTGTAATTAAAGATTGCAATGTCCCTGCTAAAATTAAAAAGAAGAGGATTTCATAATAGATATATTTTCTAGTGAAAGAAAGCACAGGAATAATTAATGCTAAAAAACTACATAAATGAAGAGGAAGGTCTTCTTGGTAATTAAAATCTGGTTTGTAAATATTTAATATTGACCCAAAAATTACGGTTAAACTTATTAAAGATGCTAAAACATTACCGGTTAAAATTTGAATTTGTTCAGATTGTTTTTTTGCCCAATAAATTAAAATAGTACCTAATGTAATTACAATAGCACTAATTAAAATGTGCTGTTTAGAGAAAGGTATAAAATCAGCATTTTCACCAAAGAAAAAATCATTCAATTGTAAGATATTTCTTACAATATATCACTTTTTTTTAATTATTAATTTTTGAGGCTAATAATGTGTTTTTCAGAAGCATAGCTATAGTCATTGGACCAACTCCCCCTGGAACAGGGGTGATAAACGATGCCTTTTTTGAAACTTCATCAAAAGCTACATCACCCAATAAACGATAACCATTTTTTTTACTCTTATCTTCAACTCTAGTAATACCAACATCAATTACTGTCACATTATCTTTAACCATATCTTCAGTTAAAAATTCAGGTATACCCAAAGCAGCTATGACTATATCTGCTTGTAAAGTAATTTCTTTTAAGTTTTTGGTTCTGCTATGTGTAATTGTTACTGTAGCATTTCCAACAGTTCTTTTTTGGGAAAGTAGTATACTCATTGGGCTTCCAACGATATGACTTCTTCCAATTACCACAACGTGCTTCCCTGAAGTTTCAACCTTATATCGTTCTAGTAATTCAAGAATACCGTAAGGAGTGGCAGAAATGAAAGTGGGAAGATTTAAGGCCATTTTTCCAACATTAGTTGGATGAAACCCATCTACATCTTTCTTTGGATCTACAGCCATTAAAACCTTTTGCTCGTCTATATGTTTAGGTAAGGGAAGTTGAACTATAAATCCATCTATAGCATTATTATTGTTTAATTCTTCAATTTTGGACAAAAGTGATGCTTCAGAGATTTCCTGAGATAATTCTATTAGAGTAGATAAAAAACCAACACGATTACAAGCTTTTACTTTAGCACCAACATATGTTCTACTGGCACCATCATTACCAACTATTATTGCGGCCAAATGGGGTGTTTTCTTTCCTTCTTTTTTTAATTGTAAAACTTCTAATGTAATTTCATCTTTGATGTCAGATGAAGTTTTTTTTCCGTCTAATAAAATCATTTAATTATGTTTTCAATTATTATTGCATCCCTTTCATCATTTGCATCATCTTTTTTCCACCGCCTCCTTGCATCATTTTCATCATTTTACTCATTTGATTAAATTGCTTCATCAATTGATTTACTTCTTGAACAGATGTACCAGAACCTTTAGCTATTCTTTTTTTTCTACTAGCATTTATTGAGGTAGGTGTAGATCTTTCTGATGGAGTCATTGAATGAATTATAGCTTCAATACCTTTAAAAGCATCATCATCAATATCGACATCTTTCATGGCCTTTCCAGCTCCAGGAATCATTCCAACGAGATCTTTCATACTTCCCATTTTCTTTATTTGTTGGATTTGAGATAAAAAATCATCAAAACCAAACTGGTCTTTTGCTATCTTTTTTTGAAGTTTTCTAGCTTCATCTTCATCATATTGTTCTTGAGCTCTTTCAACTAAAGATATAACATCACCCATTCCTAGAATACGGTCTGCCATTCTATCTGGATAGAAAACATCAATGGCATCCATTTTTTCACCAGTCCCTATAAATTTGATAGGTTTGTTAACAACTGATTTAATTGACAAAGCAGCTCCACCGCGAGTATCGCCATCTAACTTTGTTAGTATTACACCATCAAAGTTTAAGATATCATTAAAAGCTTTTGCTGTATTCACTGCATCTTGTCCAGTCATAGCATCAACAACAAATAATGTTTCTTGAGGTTTTACAGCTTTATGAATGTTTGAAATTTCAGTCATCATTTCTTCATCAACAGCTAAACGACCAGCAGTATCAATTATAACTACATTCTTACCATTTGCTTTAGCGTGTTTAATAGCATTTAATGAAATTTCTACAGGATTTTTATTTTCAACTTCAGCATACACGTCAACTCCTATTTGTTCTCCAACTACTTGTAATTGATTTATTGCAGCAGGCCTGTATACATCACAACCAACTAAAAGTACTTCTTTTGTTTTTTTATTTTTTAAGAAGTTAGCTAGTTTACCTGAAAAAGTAGTTTTACCAGAACCTTGTAAACCAGACATTAGAATTACGGTTGGGTTTCCTCCTAAATTAATGCCAACAACATCACCCCCCATTAAATCGGTTAATTCGTCCTTAACCAATTTTACCATCAGTTGACCAGGATTCAATGTGGTTAAAACATCTTGTCCTATGGCTTTATTTTGAACTCTTTTGGTAAATTCTTTTGCGATTTTAAAATTAACATCAGCGTCGAGTAATGCTCTTCGAACTTCTTTTAAAGTTTCAGCTACATTAACCTCTGTTATTTTACCGTGCCCTTTTAGGGTATGTAAAGCTTTATCTAATTTTTCACTTAAATTATTAAACATAGGATTCTTTTGCTTTTTAAGAAGAACAAATATAGAAAATACATGCATTTTACTAAAGAAAAAGAGTACTTAATCTTTTTTTGATTCTAGATTTACAATAATGTATTTTAAATAATTATCTTAATTTTAGTTACACTTGTAAAGAGTATAACGTATTCTTTTTTTAATTATGAATATTTCTGTACCATAATAGAAATATTGAAGTTTTGTTATTAAACCTAAAGGTTGTTAAATAAAAAAGTAAGCTATTTAAGTTTGCTATTCTTAAATCTTATTGTATTTTTCGGGAACATAAAGCTATAAATGAAGAAAAATATCACAATTAAAGAATTATCTAAAATCCTAGAGGTTTCTATATCTACCGTTTCTAAGGCGTTAAATGATAGTTATGAAATTAGTGATACTACAAAAGAAAGAATCAAATCTGCAGCAAAACTTCATAACTATAAGCCTAATAAATTGGCTGTAAACTTAAAGTCAGGAAAAACTAACACAATTGGAGTTGTTTTACCAAGTATTAAAAATTTCTTTATGTCTAGAGTTTTGAGAGGTATTGATAGTGTAATTGCTAAATCTCAATATAATATTATCATTAGTATTACTAATGAATCTTATGATAAAGAAGTGCAGTCTGTACAGACATTATCTAATGGACTTGTAGATGCCATTATTATTGCTGTATCAGAGGAAACACAAATTAAACAAGAATTTTCCCATTTAAATAGTTTAATTGGTGATATCCCTCTACTAATGGTAGATAGAATTGTGAATTCCATTTCATGTGATAAAGTATTGGTTGATGATTATAATGCTGTTTTTAATGCTGTAAATGAATTAATAAATGAAGGAAGAAAAAGTATTGCACTAGTCTCTAGTATTAATAATTTAAATGTAGGCAAACTCAGAACAAAAGGATATGAATCAGCTGTTGAAAATAAGCAGGATGCAATTATAGTTGAAGGTTCAGAGGAGTATTTAGAAAAAGAGTTAATTAAGTTAATTGATTTAAATAAGATTGATGCTATAATGGCTTTAGACCAAGAATCTACCTTAGCAGCCTATAGAATTGGTAAAAGGAAAGAAGTATTAACAAATAAAAAGGTTGCTATTATAGGTTATGCGAGTAGAGTTATATCAGAACACTTAACACCTAAACTTACCACCATTGACCAACACGGTAAAAAAGTAGGATCTACTTCTGCTAGGCTTTTGTTAAAACGACTAGATGAATTTGATGGAGACCCAGAGTCCATTGTTATAAATTCTACTGTTCAAAAAAGATTTACCAGTTAAATTTTATTATACTTTTAATTTATTTAAGTACTTTTTAATTTTTTTTATTAAACTTTAAAGCTACTCCATTGATACAATGTCTTTCACCAGTTGTATTTGAGGGGCCGTCATTAAAAGAATGTCCTAAATGTCCACCACAATTTGCACATTTCAATTCAGTTCTGGCATAACCAATTTTATAATCTACATCTAATTCAACATTATTTTTAATGGCTCTATCAAAAGATGGCCAACCTGTTCCGGAATCAAATTTATAAGTAGAGTTATAAAGAGGTGTTTCACATGCGACGCAAACATAAATACCATTTTCTTTATTGTTGTTTAGAGGGCTTGTAAAAGGTCTTTCTGTTCCAGCCTCCCTCAAAACATAATATTCTAAGCTATTTAATTGTTTTTTCCATTCAGATGCTGTTTTTTCTATTGCATATTTTTTTGCTTCTTTTTTTTCTGATTTCTGAGCAACACCAGAGCAGCTAATTAAAAAAGCAATTACTATAAATGATGTAAATTTTTTCATGTATTTTGTTTTATAAAATTGATACTCTTTTTAATAACTTCTTGATTTCTTAAAATTTTTGTGTGTCCTAGTTCACTTGTAATTAATAAACTTCCTTTCTCTAAATTTTGTCTAATTTTATAAGCACAACTTACAGGAACATCTCCATCAGTTTTGTCATGAATTACTAGTACAGGAATTTTAATTTTTTTTGCAACGTTACTACTTGAAAAATCATCAACTTTTAAACTCCATTTATTTTCTAACCTAGATTGAATCAACTTGGCTGATTTTTTCTTCAAATACAAATTTTTTGAGAAATTTAAAATTATATCAGAAATTTTATCCCCAGAACCAATAGCTATTAATGTTTTTATGTTTAAAAAATCGGAAATGGCTATATACAAGCTTGTAGCGCCAAAAGAATGTCCTATAGCAGCTTCAAAAGGCCCAAATGTTGTGTTAATTTTCTTTATTGTTTCTAAAAATTCTGGCATCATAGTAGTTTTTCCAGAGGATTTTCCATGAGCAGGACCATCAAAAGAAATAACCATATATCCATTTTCTAATAATTTATCAGCAAAAGCAAACAATTGTGTACTTCTACCACACCAACCATGAACTAGTAATATTTTTTTTCTAGAATATCCATAAGATAAAACTTCAATTTCTTTGTTGATGTCTTCAATAAATATACGCTTTTTCTGTGCGCTCTTCAACATGTATTGTTCCCGCTTGGGTATTGGATAATTTATCGGGGTCATAAATAACCTCGTTCCAAACAAACTGGCTAACCTTACTGAAATTAATTCTAAGACTTTTGCGAAATAGCTTACTGGCTTAGGAATAACTAAACTTGGAATTAATATTTTTTTATTTTCTAAAAGTTTCAATAATTTTTAAAAATCTAAACTAGATAAATACTGTGCTTCACATACAAAAATATGGAAATCTAATTTGTCTTATAGAAGAATAGGTGATGAGATCAGATAATTATGAAAAATTTAAGGTTTACTAAATTTAAGTATATTGCATATATATAATAATAACCAAAAATTAAAAATATTTTTTTAGTTTTTAATATTTTAAATCGCAATTTACATGTTAAAAAAAGGAGACAAAAAGCTTATCAATGCCTGGGCATTTTATGATTGGGCAAATTCAGTTTATTCTTTGGTTATTGGAACAGCCGTTTTCCCTTTATATTATTCAAATATAACTGAAGGTGCCACGGTTTCTTTTTTAGGAACAACATGGGAACATCCAGACACATTGTATTCTTATGCCTTATCCTTTTCATTTTTAGTAGTTGCCTTTATGTCACCAATTCTTTCAGCAATTGCAGATTATACAGGAAATAAAAAACGTTTTCTTCAAATTTTTTGTTGGATAGGTTCTCTATCGGTGATGTCCTTGTATTTTTTTGATGGAATTGATACGGTTTGGATAGGTATCGTTTTTACTGTTCTTGCGAGTATTGGTTTTTGGTCTAGTATTGTTTTTTACAATGCCTATCTTCCAGAGGTTGCTTTTCCCAAAGATCAAGATAGGGTGAGTGCCAAAGGATTTATTTTAGGTTATTTAGGTTCAGTCATCTTATTAATAATAAACTTAGGAATGATATTGAAACCAGAATTATTAGGAATTACTTCTGGTGCTGCATCACAAATATCATTTGTTATGGTTGGCTTATGGTGGTTAGGTTTTGCACAAATCACTTTCAGAAGGCTACCCAATAATATTTTTGATAAAAAACCGGAAAAAGATTATATATGGAAAGGGTTTAAAGAATTAAAAATTGTAGGAAATGAAATTAAAAATTATCCAACATTAAAGAGATTTCTTTATGCCTTTTTTTCCTTAAGTGTTGGCGTTCAAACTATCATATTATTAGCAACTATATTTGGTTCAACTGAATTAGGACTTGGAACAGTTAATTTAATTATTACAGTGTTGTTAATTCAAATAGTTGCTATTTTTGGAGCTTGGTTTTTTTCCAATATTTCTGAGCGTTATGGAAATTTTAAAGCATTAAAAGTTACAGTTTTAATATGGGTGCTTGTCTGTTTAGCAGCATTTAATCTTCACAAAGAATTACCAAACGTAGATGTTCTTTTTTATGGTTTAGGAGGTGTTTTAGGGCTGGTTTTAGGAGCCATTCAATCCTTAACCCGTTCTACATATTCAAAACTATTACCAGAAACTGAAGACCATGCCACTTATTTTAGTTTTTATGATGTTACTGAAAAAATTGCAATAGTTTTAGGGACTTTTGTTTATGGCTTATTGTATGCTTTAACAGATTCAATGCAATGGAGTGTGTTGTGTTTGGCAATCTTTTTTATCATTTCCTTTATGCTTTTGAGTACGCTCAAAGAAACTAAGTTTGTAAAATAATTTTTCAATTTTTTTATCATAAAAAAAACGCTACAGATTTCTGTAGCGTTTTTAATAATTATGTTATGGTTATTACTGTACTTCAACACCTTGGAATGTTATGTTAAAATCTTCTTCTCCTCCTGTGGTTATACCAAATTGATTAGAATCATCAACGCTGTCTGGCTCATGAACTAAAATAATTTGTAAATTTCCAGTACCTGCTGCTGCTGTAATCCAAGTTGTAGAAACCCCTAATCTAGTTCCACCAGCTCCAGCAAGATCACTAGCATCTCTAACCATTCCTATGCCAAGTGTGTTATTATATTTAAAAAAATGCTCATCTCCCTCAGGTATAATGTCGTCATTTAAAATATCATCTACATCACTTGGATCACTTTCATTAGTTATGTTTAGATCCAAAAAGTACGATTGTCCAGCTGTGAATGTACCATTAACACTATTTGTAAATGCTCCTTCTTGTCCATCAGGTGCTACGTTTGACATTATTACAACATCACCTGCATTACTAGTATTGGTAAACGTTAAAGTTACGTTTGTAATTAACTCTACTTCGTTTACTGGCTCTGGGTTGTCATCATCATCTTTACACGATGTAATTAACGTTAGGCAAAAAATTGCCATAATAAATAATTTAGTGGTTTTCATAAAATTTAAATTTAAATAATTTGTATTCATTGTTTTAGTGTTTATTTTATTAGTATTCATAATTGTTATTGTTTAATAATTTAATTTTAATTGTAAAATAATGTTTCTTCCTAATTCGTCGGCAAAATATCGTAAGCTGTTTAAATAATTTCTATAAGAAGTATTAAAGACATTATTCACTCCTAATCCAATATTTAAGTTTGTTCTTTTATTCATTTTAAGGGTTAATTCACTATAAAAATGTATGAGATGAAACCCTTGAGGAGGAGAACTTATATCTATTTCAAATCGTTCTCCAGTAAATTGATCTAATACTTCATAGTTGAAATTCGGAAACTCTTTCTGTTCAAAAAATAATTCTGATTTTAAACTAGCAGAAAAATTTAACCAATCTTCATTTTTATACATGATTTGATTTACAGAATTAAATGCTGGGATATTTATCAATGGTAAATCAGTTTTTATGTCATACCCTTTAATTAAAGAGGACTTGTTTTGCCATTCAAAATTTTTTGTTATTTCAAAAGTTACATTCGTGTCAATACCAAATAATTCAGCATTAGTCTGTTTGTATAACCAAAGACCAAAAGCCCCTCTGTTATCTAAATTATCCTCAAAAGGTCTCAGGTAGATATAGTCTTTAATTCTATTGTAAAATACTTCGACTAAAAGGTTAAATCTTGAATTATTATAAGAATATGATGAAGCTATTCTATTCGCGATCTCTTTATTGAACCTAATGTCTCCAATTTCAATTCTTGCAAGAGCATGGTGTAAACCATCACTAAATAATTCAGAGGCATTTGGAGGTCTACTTGCCAAACTGTAATTTAAAATGATTTGACTACGTTCATTTAAAGTATATTTTCCACCAAAGGATCCAGAAATATTATGATAATCAAATTTAGGGTTAGTTAAAAACTGAGTTGGAAAATCATCTATAATTATGTCTGAAAAAATTTCATCATAACCGCTCTCTTCCCATCGTGATTTTAAATAAAACTTTTTAGCATCTATTCTATTGAAATCATAACGTATACCAGCATCAATAATTAAATCATCATTTATTTGCCATTCTGAAGTTGTATATATACCAAAATCATACTTGTCATAATCAGGAATTAGACGTCTAACCCCTGTGTCAGGGTTTGCAAAATTATCCTGATAGCGTCCTAAAATTCCAAAATTCACCCGTTGCTCTAAATTAGAATCTAAACTTACATCAGCTAAAATGGTATGGGTTTGTAAAATTAAATCAACAGCAGGAATATTTCTTCTGTCTCCAATCCTAACATCAAATTCTTTACGTCTATTATTTTGATAATCATATTGTAAATTAATTTTACCAAAATTTTCAAAACGTTTATAATAGTTAGCTTTTATTAAATGATGTTTAATGTCTTGTTTAGGAACATTAATGGAATTGTTAAAATCTTCAATAACAATAGGCTGGCTAGAGTTTATCGCACGTCTAAAATCAAAAAGATTACCAATATGGGATGTTCTTAGGATTCCAATTTCATTATCCAAATAACTATAATATAGTTCATAACCCGATTCAAATTTGTTCTTACCAAATCTAACAGCTGCACTCTTAGATTCTAATCCAGTATTCGTTAAGTTATAATCTGGTGATTTAAAATCTCCATTTCTTTTGTAGGATACTTGAAAATTTGCAAACCATCCTGCACTATAATTTTTATTTAGACTGGAGGTAATGTTATATCCACGTCCATTAGTTTGCCCTCCAATAATGGTTTTTCCGAATAAAGTATCACTTTTAATAATTCTACTGGGCTTTAAAACAATTACACCTCCAACAGCATCTCCACCATATTGCAATACTCCAGAGCCCTTAATTACAGATATTTGATCAACGCTATTTATATCTATATTGGGTGCATGATCTATACCCCATTCTTGATCTTGTAAGCGAACATTGTTAGATAAAATTAAAATTCTACTACTGTGTAAGCCATTTATTACAGGTTTAACGATAGTATTTCCAGTATTGATAGAGGAAACTCCAGGAATTTCTTTAATGGCATCGCCCAAACTTAAAGAGCTATAACGCTCTATAATATCATTATCAATAATAGTTTCTTGAGCAGTATTAGTTTTTTTATCAACTTTAGCATTAATATTTACTTCAGTCAATTGTTCAATGTGATGCTCAAGTTTAATGTTTAAAAATGATGTTTCATCAAGATTAACAGAAATAACTTTTGAATCGCATGAAACATGAGAGACCACAACCTTAAATTTAGATGAACAAATATTTTCAATAATAAAGTCTCCCTTATTATTGGTAACAGAATAAATATCTGAACCTTCAATTTTTATGGTTGCTCCTTGAATAGAAGATCCATCATGAAAATCTTTTATATTTCCCTTAAGATTAAGAATGCAATTTTGACCTACAATTATACTTGTAAAGCATAATATAAAGCAAGTCAAATAATGTTTATTTGGCATTAGCTTTGATTTTTAACTTTTTATATAGTATTATGAAAAGTTAAAAAAAGGAGGACCCCTTAACGGGAACGATAATTCTTGATGATTTGAAAGAAATTGATAATTTTTAGTTTTTTTAAAAGCTACTTTTTCTTCTTTAAAAGAAAATACTTCATTTGGTATAATAGCTAATGTCTTAATTTGAAGATGACAAAGCTCACATTTAAAATCATTTTGATGAAAGTGATTTTCTGTTTTAGAGGTACATAGGGTTAGTTCATGTACTTCAAAAGCATGAACAAGTTCAATACTAGTGGGAAGAACTAGAAATAAAATTAATAAGATGACGCTATGTTTCCTGTTTTTTTCTATGATTTCTTTTTTTTACGAATTTTCATATTTAATACCTCAACACCTAAAGAGAATGCAATCGCAAAATATAAGTATCCTTTTGGAATAACTCCTACAGATTGTTTAAATATCTCTAAATGTGATAAATGAGCTCCTTCTGCAATCAGCATAAAACCAATAAGTATCAAAAATGATAGTGCTAACATTTGTATGGTTGGATTATTATTTACAAATGTACTAACAGAATTTGCAAAAACCATCATTATTATCATTGAAATTATTACTGCGATTACCATAATGGTTAGCGCACCATCTATACCATTAGTCATCCCTACTGCAGTAAGAATAGAATCAAATGAGAAAACAATATCAATTAAAATTATTTGTATAATGATATTTGTAAATGTGCTTTTTTTCTTTTCTAGGTTGGAATTATTATTGATTTAACTTTGTTCCATTTTATGATGTATTTCTCTGGTACTCTTATACAACAAAAATAAACCACCTAGAAATAAAATAAAACTTTGGCCTGTAAATGAAGCTTGAAACCAGGAGTTGTGAATAGTCCAAAAAGGTTCTTTTAAAGCAATTAAATAAGAAATACTAAAAAGTAAAAGAATACGAGTAATCATAGCTAAAGCTAATCCTACTAATGTTGCTTTCTTTTGCTGTATTTTGGGTAATTTATTTGCAGATATAGAGATAAATATAATATTGTCTATTCCTAAAATTATTTCTAAAAAAGTTAGTGTTAACAGTGCAACCCAAGTATCTATTTGAAAAAACATTTCCATATTTTACTTTATTTTATATACTGTGCCTTTTTGTTTAAACTCTGAAAACCCAATTTTAGCAGTAAAATCATAAGATGAATCTGACAATGTATTAATTTGAACAAAAATAGGGTCATTATCAAGTTCTGTTTGTGGAGATTTCATTTTTAACGTGTAAAAGAAATTATTTTTCCATTTTATGTAAAGCGTATCAATAATTTTACTCTCTTTTTTAAAAACACCTGAATCGGTTGATATTTCAGTATATTTAATATACTCTTCAATCTGTAAACTATCTACTCTAGTAACAATAGTTTTACTATATCCTTTTCCAGCAGGAATTTCAAAAACACCCAACTTAAATCTTTCGGCATCTTTCGCTTTTTTTGAGTTACATGAAGATAGAAACAAAACTATAATTAAGGTTGAAAATAGAGCTGTAATTTTAAAACTATAATTCATTAGATTCCAGTGTAATTTGAAGGTGTTATTACTTTTAATTCATTTTTAATATCTTCAGAAATATCTAAATTTTCGATAAAATTACCTATAGACTGCTGATTTATGCTTTCATTGGTTCTAGTTAGGCCTTTTAGAGCTTCGTAAGGATTTGGGTAACCTTCACGTCTCAGAATTGTTTGAATTGCCTCAGCAACCACTGCCCAGTTATTATCTAATTCTTCTTGAAATTTACTTTCATTTAATAATAACTTATTTAAACCTTTTAATGTTGAAGTAAATGCAATCAAAGTATGACCAAATGGAACACCTACATTTCTTAAAACTGTGCTATCAGTTAAATCACGTTGCATTCTAGACACAGGAAGTTTACTCGAAAGGTGCTCAAAAATTGCATTAGCTATTCCTAAATTACCTTCAGAGTTTTCAAAATCTATAGGGTTTACTTTGTGAGGCATAGCTGATGACCCTATTTCACCCTTTTTAATTTTTTGCTTAAAATAATCCATGGCTACATAGGTCCAAATGTCTCTATCCAAATCAATTAATATGGTGTTTATTCTTTTTAATCCATCAAATAATGACGCCATATGATCGTAGTGTTCAATTTGAGTTGTTGGAAAAGAATGATGTAAACCTAGTATTTTATTTACAAAATTTGATCCAAATACTTTCCAATCTATTGAAGGATAAGCTACTTTATGTGCATTAAAATTACCTGTAGCACCCCCAAATTTAGCAGCATTGGGAATTTGGGTAATAAACCTTAGTTGTTCTTCTATTCTTACAATAAATACCTCAATTTCTTTACCTAATCGAGTAGGAGAAGCAGGTTGGCCGTGAGTTCTAGCCAACATTGAAATACCTGACCATTCTTTAGAAAGTTCTTTTAGTCTATTTAAAACCTTTGATAACTCTATTAAATAAACGTTGTCAATGGCATCTTTTATTGATAATGGAATAGCTGTGTTATTGATGTCTTGAGATGTTAATCCAAAATGAATAAATTCTTTATATTTTTCTAGGCCTAACAAATCAAATTTTTCTTTAATAAAATATTCAACAGCTTTCACATCATGATTGGTAACTTTCTCTATATCCTTAATTTTTTGAGCATCTTCTGTTGAAAAATTTTCATAAACTTTTTTTAATTCAGGAAAAATTGTTTTATCGAAACCATCAAGTTGTGGAAGGGGAATTTCACATAGGGCAATAAAATATTCTATTTCTACTAAAACTCTATACTTTATAAGGGCTTCCTCAGAAAAATAATTTGCCAATTGAGCTACTTTATTTCGATATCTCCCATCAATAGGGGAAATGGCATTTAATTGTGTAATATTCATTTTTTGTAGTTGAGTTCAACAAAAACAAAAATAATCAATTACTTAGATTTAGTGTGTGCTTTTTTAATGTTTTTATAGAAGTTCTAATTGAAGTTAATTTATATAAATTATTAATGTCTTCGGTTTATGTTTAAGTTGAGTTAAAAATAATCTGAATACATTATTTTAATGATTTTTAACTGATTTTATATAAGAGTTCATTTACCTTGATGAAAAATTAATTAAATCAAATATGTATATTTACTTTATGACGAATCATAAGCTGTTAAACACCAAATTATTAACGTTGTTTATTTTTTTATTTTCTTTTTATTTAGGATTACCTGAGGTTAATGCTCAGAAGATTAATCAGTTTACAAAAGAAAAAAAAAGAACAGGTGTTTGGAAAAAATACTATTCAAATAAGCGAATTCGTTATGTAGGAACTTTTTTAAATGGTAAAGAAGTAGGTGTGTTTAATTACTATGATATTACTACGTCTAAGCATCCAATAATCATAAAAGAGTTTTCTTCAACTTCAGATTCTTCAAAAGTTAGTTATTATAATTTAGATGGTAAGTTAAGAACCAAAGGAACCATGTTGAAAAAGAATAGGATAGGGAAGTGGGTTTATTTTTTTCCTAATGGTACTATTTTTTCTGAAGAGTTTTACACAAATGGAAAATTAGAGGGTACATTAAAAAATTATTACAAGAATGGAAATACTTTAGAAATTACCCAGTATAGTAATGGCCTGAAAAATGGGATTTCTGAAAAATTTTCAGATCAAGAGGTTCTAATAGAAAAAGTTAATTACAAAAATGACATTCTTAATGGAAAGGGAATGTATTTTGAATTAAACGGAGATCTAAAAGAAGAGGGTATCTATAGTGATGGTAAAAGGGTTGGGGAATGGGAATTTTATATTGGAGGAAAAAAAGTGTCTAAAAAAGAGAAAAAAGAAGGAAATAAATTCAATAAGAAGACTATCAATAACAATTGATATACTTATCGTGAGTATTAAAAAAACTAAATACTTTTTCTAAATAAAGTTAAACAGCATTTTTGTAAATTTGTTGACGATTTAGATTATATTTAATGAAACGAGTAATAGTAGGGCTTTCTGGCGGTGTAGATAGTAGTGTTACTGCATATTTATTGAAAGAACAAGGGTATGAAGTCATTGGTCTTTTTATGAAAAACTGGCATGATGATTCCGTAACTATTTCTAATGAATGCCCATGGTTAGAAGATAGTAACGATGCTCTTCTTGTTGCTGAAAAACTAAAAATTCCTTTTCAAGTAGTAGATTTAAGTGATCAATACAAAGAGCGTATTGTTGATTATATGTTTGATGAATACGAAAAAGGGAGAACTCCAAACCCTGATATTTTGTGCAATAGAGAAATAAAATTTGATGTTTTTATGGACATTGCTTTAGATTTAGGAGCAGATTTTGTTGCTACAGGTCATTATTGTAGAAAAGTGGAAGAAATTATCGATAACAAACCTGTATATAAACTATTAGCTGGAAAAGATACCAATAAAGATCAATCTTATTTTTTATGTCAATTATCTCAAAATCAACTATCTAAATCACTTTTCCCTATTGGAGAATTAACAAAGCCAGAAGTACGAGAGATAGCCAAAAATGCAGATTTAATTACAGCAGAGAAAAAAGATTCTCAAGGTTTATGTTTTATAGGTAAAGTTCGTTTACCAGAATTCTTACAACAAAAACTTCAGTCAAAAGAGGGTGAAATTGTACAAGTTCCTAATTCAGCCGCTCTATATCAAAGAGAGCATCCCAATTTTAATTCTAAAGAAGAAGAGTTAGATTTTTTTGCAACTAAATACCAATACAATAAACAAGATGGGAAAGTAGTTGGGAAACATTTAGGAGCTCATTATTTTACGAAAGGACAACGTAAAGGTTTAGCAGTTGGAGGAACTAAAGAGCCATTATTTGTTATTGAAACTGATGTGCGTGAGAATGTTATTTATGCAGGGGAAGGAAAACATCACAAAGGATTGTTTAGAAGTGTTTTATTTGTTTCTAATGAAGAAGAACACTGGATTCGTGAAGATCTCAAACTAAAAAATCATGAATCTTTAGATGTTGAGGCTAGAATTCGATATCGTCAACCTTTAGAAAAAGCTATCTTACATAAAGTAGAAAACGGAATATTTGTAGAATTTCAAAATCCTCAATCTGCGATACAAGAAGGTCAATTTGTGGCCTGGTATAAAAATGAAGAATTATTAGGATCTGGAGTCATTTCTTAATTAATAAATTTCTATGAAAAAAACAATATTACCAATCATTTTAATGATTACAGGTAATTTTTTTGCCCAAGATTCAATTGTAAATTATTTAGATCACAAAGAAAATATTGTAAAAAAAAACAATGCTTTCTCTGTAGAAACTATAGTTAAGAAAGATAGTGTTTGGCAACACACAAGCTATTATAATGGAGGAAAGATAAAAAAAACGGGATTTTTCAAATCAAAAAAAAGAATAGAACAAATTGGTATAAGTTATTCTTTTTCTTTAAAAGGAGATCTGATAGAGGTTAAGTCTTTTGATAGTAATTCTGAACTCACGGGGAACTATAAATCTTGGTTTTATAACAAAAAAACTAATGCTGAAGGTATGTATAGTAATGGAGCTAAAGTTGGAATTTGGAAATATTACCATTTTAACGGAGTACTTGCCACTAAACAATATTACAGTAAAGGAAAACTGATGAAAAATGTTTTCTATGACGAAACAGGTCAAAAAATTGATGCAGATTTAATAGCATATAAAGCTGCTTCTTTTAATGGAGGAGGAATAGAAAAATTTTGGGAAAGAATAAAAGACATTCATAATAGAATTAGATTTCAAATTAATGGTATAATTGTCCTTAATTTTGATGTTGATATTGATGGAAATATTAAAAATGTTCAAACTACTACTAATATTCCAATAAATTTAAGTGATCGATTAAAATCTTATTTTGAAAATATAAAGGGTTGGTCACCTGCAATTAAAATGAATAGGAGAGTGCCTTTTAATATTACCTACAGGTTAGATTTTAGAGTTAGATTTACTGAATAAAATATAAGATGGGAGATATCATAAAAAATCTTTTTAATATTAAATACCCAATTGTTCAAGGAGGTATGGTTTGGGTAAGTGGTTGGAAACTAGCTTCAGCTGTTTCTAATGCAGGAGGTTTGGGTTTAATTGGCGCAGGATCTATGTATCCAGATATACTTCAAGAACATATCCAGAAATGTAAAAAAGCAACTGATAAACCCTTTGGTGTAAATGTTCCCATGTTATATCCTCAGGTAGATGAATTGATGGATATTATTGTTGAAGAAGATGTAAAAATTGTCTTTACATCTGCAGGGAATCCAAAAACTTGGACCTCTTTTTTAAAAGAAAAAGGAATTACTGTTGTTCATGTTGTTAGTTCAGTAAAATTTGCAATAAAAGCTGAAGCTGCTGGAGTAGACGCGATTGTTTGTGAGGGTTTTGAGGCAGGTGGTCATAACGGACGTGAAGAGACTACCACATTTACTTTGATTCCAATGGTGAAAGAAAGTATTACTATTCCTGTAATTGCAGCAGGTGGGATTGGAAACGGTCGTGGAATGTTAGCTGCTATGGTATTAGGAGCAGATGGAGTTCAAATAGGTAGTAGATTTGCAGCTTCCAAAGAATCTTCTGCTCATGTAAATTTTAAACAGAAAATTATTGATGTCAAAGATGGTGACACTCATCTTACTCTAAAAGAATTAGCACCAGTTCGTTTGATAAAAAATAAATTTTATCAGGAAATTCAGGAGCTGTATAAAAATAATCCAACTAAAGAAGAACTAACAAGTTTATTGGGAAGAGCTAGGGCCAAAAAAGGAATTTTCGAGGGTGATTTAGACAATGGAGAATTAGAAATTGGTCAAATAGCTGGGATTATAAACGAAATTAGTTCATCAAAAGAAATTTTAGAAGAAATTATTTCTGATTTTGAATCAGCTAAAAGCCTCCTTAGGTGATTTATTTTAATTCATAAAATTAAGTTAATTTATTAATTATCGAGTAATCAGCCGTTTAAGAGCTGCAAAAGAATTATTAAAAAATAGAATTTTATAAATATTTTAATGTAAATTTGCACTTTATAAACAAAGTTGTCTTTTAAATTATAGGCAACACAACAAATTAATATTATGAGTAAAGGTACCGTAAAATTTTTCAACGAATCTAAAGGATTTGGATTTATCGTAGAAGAAGGAAACAACAGTGAACATTTTGTACATGTATCAGGTTTGATCGATGAAA
>Ga0102889_1000360_pt1 | contig 19278 bp, 18 predicted proteins | sample Colrivmet1551A02_FD_84505 | JGI IMG/M metagenome (GOLD analysis project Ga0102889, IMG submission 84505) | Estuarine microbial communities from the Columbia River estuary - metaG 1551A-02 | ecosystem: Environmental > Aquatic > Marine > Intertidal zone > Estuary | place: USA: Columbia River...
AGTCTTTCTGATAGGGAGTGCGGTAGCTGGGCCGAACATCAATCCCATGTGCGCGAAAGTCATGGTTGCAGCTTGGTTGGCGTTTTGGATCATCAGTTCGATCGCAGGCGATGACCGCTGACACCGCGCCGCCAATTTCACGACCAACATACAACTCCCTATCTGTGCGAACATCTGCAGGGTTTTCGCGCCACCTTGTAGGGGTAAGTTTAGATAGGCCAAATTCGGCATCAGCCTCATCAAATAGCGCAAGGTCGCGCCCAACTTTGCGATCTAGCTCTCCCGCTATAATACCCAGTACTTGCTCAAGTGGTACTTTGTCATCGATCACAAACGTCATATAGGCGCGGTTGTTTTCCCTAATGAGCACCGCAGTTTGTGGCCGCGTCACAGGTTCAAAACTCTCGTTCATAACGCGAAACAACTGCCCCTCATATACAGCCCCATCCACGCGGTCGAACCGATCTTCGAAATAGATGACAGGCACCTTCAGCTCATGGCTGACGTTCTCAATTGGCATATAAAGCGTCTGCCGCACCATCTCGGCGTCTGGCGTGAACGCCCAACACGCATCAGGCAGCTCGGCCCGCACTGGCAAAGCAGCACTGACAAAAAGGGACGCGCAAAGCGCCTTGGTCGTCAAACGTTTCAATTCGCTCTCCTTCATTTCTCCAATGATCACGTTTGACGGACGAATCCACAAGCCATGCGATATGCCGCCACGTCTTGATTGATTTTCAATCGGCGCATGCGCAACATGTATGTCACGGCAACCAAGGAGAGATGTCATGATCCCAACGATACGCGTCCTGATGGCGATGGGCAGTTTGCAGCGGCTTTTGCCGTTTTGGCTGATCGGTATGGCGACGCTCATAACATGGTTCTATCCGGTCTTGATCCTTGCCGTGATCTACGGCGCCGTGGTGCAATTCGTCGTCGAATACATCATGCACCGCTTTCTTTACCACCGCGCACCGCCTACCGAGCAATCGGTGTTTAACGAGCTGTACCGTAGCCACATCGGCCACCACGAATTCCCCAATAAGCCAGAGTTCTTCACAGGTGGCGACAATTGGTATGCGGTGAAATTCGGACTGATTTCGGTCGGGCTTCACTTCGTCGTGCTCTGGCCGTTCGTCGGGGCGGGTTGGGCGATTTTGCTGCCTGTTGTCGCAATCTTCGTAGGCTCGATCAGCGCCTTCACCTTCTACGAATACTGCCACACCTTGGCGCACCTGCGCGTGCCCAAGGGCTGGTTCGGCGAGCGCGTCACGCGCTCCCACCTCGCGCACCATTTTCAAGACCACCACGCGACGTTTCACGTCAGCTTTGGCATGGGCTGGATCGACAGGCTATTCGGCACGCCGCACGACCGCGAGGCCGCACGCGCACGCTTTGACCGCAAAACGATCCTGTCGCTGGGCATGGACCCCGACGACCTGCGCCTCGTCACAGCACGTAAAGCTTACGGCGTCAGTTTCGATTCTAAGTCACAGCCGCCCGCTGCTTAAACTGTGGCTGATCCCACGTGCCATCGCGTATGATTGCGGCCAAAATATCAATCGCATGGCCCACGTCACCTTCGTCGATAAACAGCGGCGTGAAGCCAAAGCGCATGATGTCAGGTGCGCGGAAATCACCGATCACACCCTGCGCAATCAACGCCTGCATCATCGCGTAACCGTCTGGGTGGTGGAACGACACCTGAGAGCCGCGCGTGTTTGGATCACGCGGGCTTGCCAAGCGCAGATCAGGGCAGGCGGCCTCTACCCCTGCGATAAATATCTCGGACAGGGCAATACTGCGTTCCCGTAGGGCATGCATGTCCACGTCAGCCCAAATGTCCATCGACGCATCCAAAGCTGCCATTTGCAACACAGGCGGCGTGCCGACCCGCATCCGCTCAATCCCCGTGCCAGCGCGGTAGTCGAGATCAAAGGCAAACGGGGCCGCATGCCCAAGCCAGCCAGACAGGGCAGGGCGCGTTGTCGAGATATGGCGCGGGGCCACATAGATAAACGCAGGCGCACCCGGACCACCATTGAGATACTTATAGGTGCAACCAACCGCAAAATCGGCGTTACACCCAGACAGATCGACGGGCAAAGCGCCAGCCGAATGCGCCAGATCCCAAACCGTCACGATCCCCAGATCATGCGCCGCTTTGGTCAGTGCCGCCATATCGTGCATCCGCCCTGTGCGGTAATCGACTTGGGTGAGCATCAAAACGGCGATGTCTTTGGATAGTGACGCCATGACGTCCTCAGGCGCTACCGTGCGCAACTCCAATCCGCGCCCGAGCGAGCCAACCAACCCTTCAGCCATATAAAGATCAGACGGAAAATTCCCCGTATCCGACAAGATAACCTTGCGGTCAGGGTTTAACTCAATCGCAGAGGCCAGCGCCTGATAGACCTTGATCGACAGGGTATCGCCAAGGGTCACGTGACCCGCTTCAGCCCCGATCAAGCGCCCGATACGGTCCCCAAGGGCCGTGGGCTGCGCCATCCATCCCGCCTTGTTCCAGCCGGCGATCAGCATATCACCCCATTCATCGGTCACGGTCTTTGCCACGCGGGCGGCAGTCGCCTTGGGCAAGGGCCCCAGTGAATTGCCGTCCAGATAAATCATACCCTCAGGCAGGTGAAACAGTGCTTTGGTTTTTGCGAAATCCATCAGAGTGCCATCCATATTGTAATCAGAGCGAGAATTGCGGGGATGCTTTGCACAAATAGCGCCGCACGAATACCGCAATACAGTGCGTAGACCCCCGCTACGATCACGCAGCACAAGAGGAATACGACCATTGAGGTGTTGTCAGTCAGCATTCCAACCAGCAGGCCCGCGCCCAAGAACCCGTTATACAGCCCTTGGTTCGCGGCCATCACGACGGTTTGGCTTGCCAATTCCTCGGACATGCCGAACGCCTTGCGGGTGCGCCGCGCCTCCCATTTGAACATTTCCAAATAGAGAAAGTAAAAGTGGACCGCCGCCACCAGTATCGTCAAAATGATCCCGATCATCAGCTTTGTCCTCCTGCAATTTCAATCGTTTGGCCGTTCACCGAGCGTGCGGCCTCTGAACAGAGCCACATCGCCGAGGCAGTGATTTCATCAACCTGCAACAGCCGTTCGTGACGGTTACCCTTGGCCATAATCGCAAGTGCGCCATCAGCGTCCGTCTCAAACCTGCGCATCAAACCGCTCAGCTGCCCGCGCACAATATCGGTATCCACAAGCCCGGGAAAATTGCGTTAAACGTAATGGGCCTGCGCATATATTCCTCGGACAATCCGCGCACCAAGCCAATCACCGCATGTTTGCTCGCGGTATAGGACACAGCGCCTTTCAGCCCGCGCAGACCCGCGATTGAGCTGATCACAATCATGCGGGCAGGGGCGTCAGCAGGCAAAGTCGCCAGCGCCGATTGCAGCGTCAAAAACACTCCGTCCAAATTGGTGGTCATGATACGACGCCAATCGGCAAGCGACACTTTGGCAAAGGGTCCACCCTCGGCGATCCCCGCATTGGCAACACATATCTGGATAGGGCCGCGCAACCGCGCCGCCTCTGCAATCCCTTCGCGGACCGAAAACTCATCCGATACATCCATCGGCAAGGCGTGCAAATTCGGATGGCTCGCGGCAACAGCAGCCAGAACATCCGCCCGCCGCCCCGTAATCGTGACCTGCGCACCAGCCTCCGCCAGCCCACGCGCAATCCCTTCGCCGATCCCAGTGCCGCCGCCCGTCACCAGCGCATGTGTGCCATCATGTTCCATTGTGGACCCCTTTCAGGCATCGTAACTTCACCGTATCCCGTGACAAGCAGATAAGGCGCGCCCGATGAAATGGATCGATATTCCCCCCGTCTGGCTCTTGGCCGCCGTGATTGCCACGTGGTTCATCGGGCAGGCACAGCCGTTTGGCCTCTCGCTTGATTTCCCGATCACGCAGCTTTTGGGCGGGTTGCTCGTTGGGGCAGGGATCATCCTGATGGCGCTTGCCGCGATGGAAATGCGCAAGCAGCGCACGACAATCGTTCCGCACAAGGAGGCAGACAGCCTCGTGACCTCAGGCATCTTCAAGCGGACACGCAACCCGATTTACCTTGGTGACGCCGCGATATTAGCAGGATTGGCCCTGCGGTGGGATGCGGTTTTGGCGCTTTTTTTGGTGCCGATCTTCATCTGGATCATCGAGAAACGCTTCATCATCCCTGAGGAAAACATGCTGCGCCGTAAATTTCGCGCCGACTTTGCGCATTATGAACAAAAGACCCGACGTTGGGTTTGATGTAAGCAGGCTTCTTTCGTCCGGCTACCTGCTTGTGAAATAAAATTACGCGGGTTAGGTCTTCTGCACTGCAAAATCGCGCAAGGAGACTGGCCCATGAAAATCGGGACACCAAAAGAAACTTATCCCGGCGAGAATCGCGTGGCAATGACGCCCGCTTCCGCCAAGGATCTGCAAAAACTCGGATACGACTGCGTTATCGAATCCGGAGCAGGACTAGCCGCTGGCTTTAACGACCAAACGTATAAAGACGCAGGTGTGGAGGTCGTGAAAACCGGCGTTGCCCTGTTTAAAGCGGCCGACATAATCGCCAAGGTGCGCCCGCCGTCAGACGCCGAAACCAAGCGGCTCTCGGAAGGGCAGACGCTGATCTCGTTCTTCTATCCAGCCCAAAACACGGCCTTGATGGACCTCGCCAACAAGCAGGGCGCAACTGTCATCGCCATGGACATGGTGCCGCGCATTTCCCGCGCCCAGAAAATGGACGCGCTGTCTTCGATGGCCAACATCGCAGGCTATCGCGCCGTCATCGAGGCTTCCAACAACTTTGGCCGCTTCTTTACAGGCCAGATCACTGCTGCGGGTAAAGTGCCCCCAGCCAAGGTTCTGGTTGTCGGCGCAGGGGTTGCGGGCTTGGCCGCGATCGGCACAGCCACATCACTCGGTGCAATCACCTACGCCTTCGACGTACGCCCAGAAGTGGCGGAACAAGTTGAATCCATGGGCGCTGAATTCGTCTTCCTTGATTTCAAAGAAGAGCAGCAAGACGGGGCTGCAACAGGCGGCTACGCTTCCGTATCTTCGCCAGAATTCGCCGCAGCACAGCTCGCCAAATTCCGCGAAATCGCACCCGATATGGACATCGTGATCACCACGGCGCTCATTCCGGGTCGCGACGCGCCAGAGCTGTGGACCAAAGACATGGTCGACAGCATGAAGCCGGGTTCAGTGATCATCGACCTCGCAGCAGAGCGTGGCGGTAACTGCAAACTGACGGTGATGGACGAGAAAGTCGTCACCGATAACGGCGTCACCATCATCGGCTACACCGACTTCCCGTCGCGCATGGCCGCACAGTCCTCGACACTTTATGCGACCAACATCCGCCACATGATGACTGACCTCACGCCCAAAAAAGACGGCGTGCCAGTCCACAACATGGAAGACGATGTGATCCGTGGCGCGACTGCGACCCACAAGGGAGAGGTCACTTTCCCACCACCAAAACCAAAGATTGCAGCGATTGCCGCCGTCGCCAAAAAACCCGCGCCAAAAGAACTGACACGTGAAGAAAAGCGCGACGCGGAAACGGCAGCGTTCAAAAAACAAACCCGCAACCAAGTAGGTCTCCTCGCCATCGGCGGCGCACTCCTGCTGGCCATCGGTCTGGTCGCACCCGCGAGCTTCATGCAGCACTTTATCGTGTTTGTGCTCTCGGTCTTCATCGGGTTCCAAGTGATCTGGGGCGTGGCACACAGCTTGCACACACCGCTCATGGCCGTGACCAACGCGATCTCTTCGATCATCATTTTGGGCGCACTTGTGCAAGTCGGATCGGGGTCATTCCTCGTGATCCTCTTGGCCGCACTCGCGATCTTTATGACTGGCATCAACATCTTCGGGGGTTTCCTCGTGACACGGCGCATGCTCGCCATGTTCCAGAAATCTTAAGGGGTTAGAATTATGGAATTCGGATTTACAACAGCGGCTTACGTCGTCGCAGCCGTCCTCTTCATCCTCTCGTTGGGTGGCCTCTCGGGACAAGAAAGCGCAAAGCGTGCGGTTTGGTATGGCATTGCGGGCATGGCGCTGGCGATTGCCGCAACACTGGTCGGGCCAGCCTCTGGCCTTTGGCTTCTCTCGCTCGTCCTTATCGCAGGGGGTGGCGTGATCGGCTACCAACTGGCCACCAAGGTCCAGATGACCCAGATGCCAGAATTGGTCGCCGCGATGCACAGCCTCGTCGGCCTTGCCGCTGTCTTCGTCGGCTTCATCGCGAACTTTGAGATCGGCAACGCGGCAGCGGGCGGTGATCTCGGCACCTTCGCCACCATGATCGCACACAAGTCAGCGGTTGAGATCAACATCCTACGCGTTGAACTCTTCCTCGGTATCTTTATCGGGGCGATTACCTTCACAGGTTCGATCGTCGCTTATGGCAAACTTGCAGGCCGCGTAAACTCGGCGGCACAAAAGCTCCCCGGTGGTCACCTTCTGAACATCGCAGCGGCAGCCACAGCTGTCCTCACGCTGATCTGGTACTTCAACTCTGGCGGGTTCTTGCCGCTCTTCCTCATGACGCTGGCAGCGCTCTTCATAGGCTACCACCTCATCATGGGGATCGGTGGGGCGGATATGCCCGTCGTGGTCTCGATGCTCAACTCCTACTCAGGCTGGGCAGCTGCCGCGATTGGCTTCAGCCTCGGTAATGATTTGTTGATCGTGGTCGGTGCACTCGTCGGCTCGTCAGGTGCGATCCTATCCTACATCATGTGTAAGGCGATGAACCGCTCCTTCGTGTCGGTGATCTTGGGCGGCTTTGGCGGCCCTGCAGGCGAGCAGATGGCCGTCGACGGGGAGCAAATTGCCATCGACAGCGACGGCGTTGCAACCGCTCTTAATGAAGCCGACTCTGTCGTCATCATCCCAGGTTACGGCATGGCTGTGGCACAGGCACAATCCTCCGTTGCCGAACTCGTGCGCAAGTTGCGCGCGCAGGGCAAAGAGGTCCGCTTCGCCATTCACCCCGTCGCAGGCCGCTTGCCTGGTCACATGAACGTGCTGCTCGCCGAGGCCAAAGTGCCTTACGACATCGTCATGGAAATGGACGAAATCAACGACGACTTCCCCAAGACAGACGTTGCGATTGTCATCGGCTCCAACGACATCGTGAACCCCGCGGCGCAAGACGATCCGAACTCGCCAATCGCGGGCATGCCCGTCCTTGAATGCTGGAAAGCAAAGCAAGTCTTCGTCTCCAAGCGCGGCCAAGGCACTGGCTATTCGGGTATCGAAAACCCGCTGTTCTACAAAGAAAACACGCGGATGTTCTACGGCGACGCGAAAAAGTCTCTCGACGAGCTTTTGCCGAAAATCAACTAAGATTGCCAACAATTTCAAAGAGGGCCGTGCACTTGCGCGGCCCTTTTTTTATACGCATCCAAATTAAGGTATACGGCCAATTAACCTATCTGTGAAAAACTGCCGCTTCAGCACCGTTCATTTCAAACCGTTGGAGAAGCCAAATGTTATCAAGATTGCGTATTATCAGTTTCGGGGCGATGACGATGCTCGCTACGGGATGTCAACTTGCAGAAAAATATGTAGGCCTCTCGGAATACCAAGACCGCGCGACGCAATTCGCCATTCAGGCCGATACCCTGCGCGACATGGAAGGTACCGCATGGAAGACCGTTCCGACCTCAGGGTCCGCGTCTTTTGTTGGCGGAGGCCGGATCATCATTAACCCGAACCCAGATACGATCTCCGACGACATCAGAATTGTTGGTGACCTGTCAATAGTCGCGGATTTCGAGCAGGCCACCATGACAGGCGCAATTTCAAACATGCAAGGTGTCGGCGAGCTAAGCGTCAACGATGCCACGCCTTTTGATGTTGAAGGCAGTGTGGTGCTTGGGGCAGGGCATTCGGTTGTTGGCACGGATACAGCTGGAACCCTGACGACACGCCCAAATGAATGGTATGTGGATTATGCGGGGTCACTCGGCATCCTCGGCGAGATCTATGTGCTTGATGGCGGCATCGATGGCGGTTTTGTCGGGACGCGGGGCCATGCCTCCAGCGACGCACAGGCAATCCATGGGGTTATTGGAAATACCGCTCACGGTGAAACAGTCACGCATGGTCAAGGTAACCAGCTGCCCATATTTATCGAAATCTTTGGCGTAAACCCTTACCTCAGATAGCGTCGCGCCATTCACCCAATGCGATCCCATCAAGCGACCATTCGCCAATGGACCAACGCACCAAACGCAACGTCGGAAATCCGATATGGGCGGTCATGCGGCGGACCTGCCTGTTGCGCCCTTCGCGGATCGTGATGCTGATCCAAGCATCTGGCACCGACTTGCGAAACCTTACAGGCGGATCACGGTCCCACAGGGCAGGCGGGTCGATGCGGGTCACCTCCGCAGGGTGGGTTGGGCCGTCCTTAAGCGTCACACCTTTTCGCAAGGGCGCGAGATCGGCCTCTTTCGGATCACCCTCGACCTGTACCAGATAGGTCTTGGCCATCTTATGGGCAGGATCGGCAATCTGGGCTTGCAGCTTCCCGTCATCGGTCAGGAGCAAAAGCCCCTCACTGTCGCGATCCAAACGCCCCGCAGGATAGACCTGCGGCACATCGACATAGGCAGAGAGCGTGGGGCGCGCAGTCGGGCTTTTCACATCTGTGAATTGGGACAAAACGCCAAAGGGTTTATTGAGCAAAATAAGACGGGTCATACCCCTTGATAATCCCATCGCAACACTAAGAAAACCGCAATTTCGGTGCACGCGTGGTGCACGCTTGGTGCACGGAGTGTGACAGCCGATTTCTCTAAGAAATAAATCGCTTAACAGCCCATAATTTCCCCTTGCACGAATCCGCCAATAGCCTAAATGAGCCATTCATAGAAGCCAACGCACGCGCCTCTGGGCCGGTGACAGTCATCACTTGTTTACGTAGCGACGGTAACTTCTCCCTTGGAACTGAGCGGTCTCGTGTTAGGTCGTAAACCACACTATGGCCGGGTCTACTGGAGATGACAGATGACTGTTGAAACTGCTGGCGCTCAGGCGCTTCCGACAAATCCACATACACGCCTTGACGCTTATTGCGCTGCGACAACATTTGATAAACCAACCCTCGTGTTGGACGTCGATCTGGTCGAGCAGCAGTATCACGCGCTCAAAGCGGGTCTTGGCCACGCTGATATCCACTATGCGGTGAAAGCAAACCCAGCCGAAGAAATCATCTCGCGTCTGGTGAAGCTTGGCTCGCACTTTGATGCGGCCTCCAAGGCTGAAATCGCACTTTGCCTCAAGCATGGCGCAAACCCTGACGACGTGTCCTTTGGCAACACTGTCAAACGCTCGTCCGATATCGCTTGGGCGCATGAGCAGGGGATTACACTCTTCTCCGCTGACGCTGAGCAAGAGCTTGAAAAGATTGCGGTGTCCGCGCCAAATGCCAAGGTTTACATCCGCCTGATCGTGGAAGTGTCCCAAGCAGACTGGCCGCTCTCCCGCAAATTCGGCTGCGATTCAGCGACGGCTATTCGTTTGCTGTCTTACGCAAAATCGCTTGGTCTTGATCCAATCGGCTTCTCGTTCCACGTCGGTTCCCAGACCCGCAAAGCGGCGATGTGGGGCCCATCCTTGGACGCATTGGCCGAGATTTGGCACACTGCGAAAAAGGCAGGTCACAACCTCACCCTCTTGAACATTGGCGGCGGTTTCCCTGCGTTCTACGGCGAAACCATCGAGGCACCGACAGAATATGCGGCTGCCGTGATGGAGCAAATCATCAGCCGCTTTGGCAAAGTGCCACGCATCATGGCAGAGCCAGGCCGTGGTCTTGTCGCCGAGGCAGGCTTGATCGTTTCCGAAGTTTTGCTTGTGTCCCGCAAGTCTGACCGCGATATGCACCGCTGGGTTTACCTCGACATTGGCCGCTTCTCTGGCCTTGCCGAGACAGAAGGCGAAGCAATCCGCTACCAGTTCGAGACACCGCGCGACGGCGATCCTGTTGGCCCCTGCATCATGGCAGGCCCATCGTGCGATAGCGCAGACGTTCTTTATGAAAAGCGTCCTATGCTCCTGCCAATCTCGCTTCGCGCAGGCGACCGCGTTATCATTCGCAACACAGGCGCATATACGTCGACATATTCGTCGGTTTGTTTCAACGGCTTCCCTCCACTCGCCGTCGTTGTAATTTAAGACAAAATTAAGGGTTAGCGGCTTTCGGTATACCGTTGTGTGCCGCTAACCCTTTGCAAAACAAAGATTTTTTCTTTACAGGGCGATTTTTGCGGTTAGGGTGCAGCTAACTTATACGCGAAAAGGCCCAGCCATGCCCCCGATTACCGATCACCCGCTGCGCTATGCAATGTCCAACGAGTTGCACGCGCGCCCATTTCCGAAACTGGCAGCCCCATCTCGCGCGGTTTTTCTCGCGCTGAAGCCCGCAAGAAATCCTGCGGGTCGTGATCGCGCCGCTGATCTCGCGCATCTGATCAATTTGCTTGACCGCCACGGCGTCGCACATCCGCAACCTGAGGCCACCCACTACTCGGGCCAAATCGGGAAGTTCATTTTGAAGTGGGAAAGTCACACCGAATTTGTAACCTATACGATTTTCGGTGAAGGCACGTCAGAGAAACCCTTTGAAGCGTCCACCTTTCAAATGTTCCCTGAAGACTGGCTGTCGTCCGCGCCCGGAACGCGAGTGACAAGCGCGTTGATCCGCATCGAGCGGCTCGACGGTGACGAGGGGATCATCGCCAAAGCCAATGACTGGTTTGTGCCTGAAAGCCTTGCCATTTCGCGGGTGCTCGAAGACGAATTGATCATCACCAGCGATTTTCGGATCGACCCCGCAGGTCATCTGCGCATGGCGGTTTTCGCGCGCTCCAAAACAGGTGAGCGTCGGATCGGCCGCGTCGTGCAACGGCTTTGTGAGATTGAAACTTACAAGTCTATGGCTATGCTTGGCCTCGCTGCCGCGCGAAAACTTGCGCCGATCATGTCGACGATCGACGGGCAGGTCGGCCATTTGATTGCCGATTTGAACAACGATGAGATCGCGCCAGATCAGACACTCAAGCAGCTTTTGACGATATCAGCAGAATTGGAAAACATCGTCGCACAGACGGCCTACCGCTTTGGTGCGACAGGGGCCTATGAGACGATTGTGAACCAGCGGATCAACATTCTGCGCGAAGAGCGGTTCCTTGGACGCCAGACCTTTGGCGAGTTCATGATGCGCCGTTTTGACCCTGCGATGCGCACAGTTGAATCAACCCAAGCACGGTTGAAAAGCCTCTCGGATCGCGCACTGCGGGCAGGGGACTTGTTGCGCACGCGGGTTGATGTGGAACGCTCAGCGCAGAACCAATCCTTGCTAACCAGTATGGACGCACGCGCGGATCAGCAGTTGCGTTTGCAGCAAACCGTCGAGGGGTTATCGGTTGTCGCGATCAGCTATTACGCCGTCAGCCTCGCGCTCTATGTGCTTGGGCCGATTGAGAAAACCTTTGGTATCTCCAAGGTCTACATCGCCTCTGGCGTGACACCGATTGTGCTTATTCTCGTGTGGTTGATGATACGGCGGATCCACCGCCGTATGCATTAAAGCCCGCGAATGCGTGGGTCCAAAGCGTCGCGCAACCCGTCGCCGATGTAGTTCACGGACAGAACGGTTAGTGAGATTGCCAGACCGGGCCAAATCACCCGCTCGGGGTAGGCGGTCATACGGTCAACGCTATCAAACAGGATTTTGCCCCATGTCGGGAAATCCGACGGGAAACCAAGACCAAGGAACGACAGCGCACTCTCGGTGATGATCGCCGTGGCAAGGCCAAGGGTTGCTGAAACCATGATTGGCGACAGCACGTTGGGCAGCAGATGCCGCGTGATCATGCGCCGCGCAGGCGTGCCGATGGAGCGGGCAGCAAGCACGAATTCACGCTCTTTGATCGCCATCACATCACCACGTACAATGCGTGCTGTATGCATCCAGCTTGTGATGCCGATGCCTGTGACAATCAGGATGAAGATACCCTGCTCAGGGCCAAAAGCGGCGCGTAGCGGGTCGCGGAACAAGAGCATCATCACCAGCAGGAGCGGAAGCAATGGCAGCGCCAGCACCAGATCGGTGAAGCGCATCAAAATCCCGTCTAGCCGTTTGAAATAGCCCGCTAAAACCCCAACCGTGGTGCCAATCACCAGAGCCAAGATCATCGCGGTCCAGCCCACGGCAAGGCTGATACGCCCACCTTGCATGATGTTGGCCATGATGTCGCGACCAAGATTATCGGTGCCCATGGGGTGTGCCCAGCCGTATTTCGCGCCACTGTCAAAAATCGCCGTATAAATCGGGCGCATGTCTTTGTTGCGGATATCCAGCTTGCCTGGATCAACCCCCCAGAGACTTGGCCCAATAAGGCAGAACAATGTGATAAAAATCAGGAAGCAAAGGCCAAAAACAGCGCCTTTATGGGTCTTGAACTGGTCCCAAACGTCCCACCATTGATTGCGGGGCTTGGCGGTCATATCCATGGTTTCATCAGTCATAACGGATCCTCGGATCAAGCACGCCGTAGAGAATATCGGCAATCAGGTTCATCAAAACGATGAGGACGGCGAGTAGGAACGTGATCGTCATCACCATCGGAATATCATTGCCTTGCAGCGCGATAATCAACAGTTGGCCAAGGCCGTTCACCTTGAAAATCTGCTCGGTGATAATCGCCCCGCCAAAGATCGACGGAATGCCCAAGGCGATCACCGTGACCACAGGGATCATAGAATTGCGCAGCACATGCTTCATCACCACAACGCTTTCGGTCATGCCTTTGGCACGCGCGGTGCGGACGTAGTCTTGCGTGAGGTTATCGAGCATCGAGGCGCGCATGTACCGGCTGACTTGGGCTGTGGTTTGCAGGGCGAGCACTATCACGGGCATGATCATCTGCTTGAGCTGGAAGATGAATGTGTCCCAGTTTGTGACAACATGTGTGGTGTCATATATGGATGGTAACCACTTGAGTTGCACAGAAAAAATCACGATGAGCAACACGCCGCTAAAGAACGGTGGCACCGAGAACCCGATCATCGAGACGAAAGTCCCAGTCTGGTCAAAGACCGAATATTGCTTATAGGCCGAGATGATCCCGATTGGCAGCGCGATCAAGACGCCGACGATATAGGACATCCCAACGACCCAAAGTGTTTGCGGCAAACGCTGTGCGATCGTGTCGAAAACAGGTGAGCGCGACTGGAACGAAATAATCCGCTGCGCGCCGTCGGCAAAGTTGGTGCCAAACGCAGCGTCCCACCAGTACTGTGGCTCCACGATGAAAAACTGCTTGAGCCAAAGCGGGAAACGCACCCACCAAGGTTCGCCCAAACCAAGTGCGAGACGCATCTTTTCTTTGACCTCAGGTGGGATCGTGAGCGGCATCTGCGACATCGGATCGCCGGGGGCGAGTTCAAGCAGCATGAAGATCACAAAAGCAATGAACAAAAGCGTCGGGATCGACATCAGCAACCTGCGGAGTGTGAAGGTGAGCATGTTTAAGGCGCCTTAGTTTAGTGCTTTGCGGGGGAAGGAGGGCAGGGGAAACCTGCCCTCCAAATTTGTCAGTGGTAGGATGGGTCTTGACCCATCGTCCGCTTACTTTTCGCGGTACCAGTCAGCAACGTTCCAAAGCTCGGAGTCCCAAGTGTTCAGAACAACGCCGCCAAGTGTGTTGGCTTTTGCAGATACACGACCACGGTCAACCAGTGGCACGATGGTCATGGTTTCTTTGGTCAGCATGTCGTTCATCTTACGGGCCAATTCGCCACGCTTGTCGATGTCAGCAGTCGCACCAAGCTCGTCGATCAGCGCGTCATAAGCTGGATCGCAGAAACGGTTGATGTTCTCACCCTGCCACTGGCTGTCAGGCTTAGGCTCGCCACCACAACGGTAAGCTGCGAGGTAGGCTTGCGGGTCCGTGCCGTCGAAGTTGTTGGCATACATTTCCACGTCTGCGTAGAACTTCTGGAACGTGTCAGGCGAACCTGGGTCACCACCAAAGAACACGGACGCATCAAGGTTACGCAGTTCTGTTTCAACGCCGATCTGGCTCCACATATCTTTGATCAGGGCTTGGAAATCCTGACGCACAGCGTTTGTAGATGTCTGGAACAAGATTTTGAGCTCAACACCGTCTTTGTCACGGATGCCATCACCATTGCTATCGACCCAACCCGCTTCATCCAAAAGCGCCTTTGCGCCTTCGAGGTCTTGGGTCAAGCAGCCAGTGTTATCTGTGGAAGCATAGATTTCTGGACCAGGGACCAGGTTACAGGTTGGACGACCCGCCTGACCGTAGCCCACTTCAACCAGCAAACTGCGGTCAATCGCCATGGAGAGCGCGTGACGCACTGCAAAGTCGGACAAGAACGGATGCGGGTGCGCAACTGTTGCGCGCTCGCCCTCTGGCAAGTCAGGGGATGGGTTTGTCAGGTTCATTTCGATGCGCTCGACAAGTGTACCGAATGCGGAAATTGGTGTACCAACGCCGCCTTCAGCCATGGCTGCAAGCACGTCTGGCGCAAGCTGCATGTTCCATGCGTAGTCAAACTCGCCCGTTTCCATAACTGCACGACCCGCAGCAGTTGCGTCGCCGCCCCCTTTGAAGGTCACAGTTGCGAATGCTGGCTTTGCTGGGTCGCGGTAGTTCTGGTTGGCTTCCATCTGGATCACGTCATTCGTGCGGAAGTCAGTGACGACAAATGGCCCTGTGCCGATTGGCATAAAGTTCGCGTCTGTGCACTCAGGTGCTTTTGCGCCGAGGCAGTCAGCAAATTGCGCCGCTTGGATGATCGGGGACTGCGCGCCTGCGAAGGGGCCATATGGGTTTGGCTTAGGGCTATTGAACGTGACTTTGATTGTCAGGTCGTCGATGGCTTCAACAGATTGCACGCCGTCAAACTTGGATGCCTGTGCGCAACCGCCTTCTGGGTTCATGCAGTATTCAGCGGTGAATGCCACGTCTGCGGATGTCACTGGAGTGCCGTCAGACCAAAGCAGGCCAGCCTTCAACTTCCATGTGATCGACGTAAGATCCTCGGACACGCCGCCGTTGCCGACAGTTGGGATTTCTTCGGCGAGGAAAGGCACAAGCGCGCCAGTGTCGTTATAACGTGCAAGTGGTTCGACAATCATCGACGCGGACTCAAGGTCCTTGGTGCCACCCGAAAGATATGGGTTCAAGATCGACGGCGCTTGCCAATAGATGATGTTGAGTTGACCGTCAGACCCGCGCTCCGCCATTGCCGCTGGGGCAAAAGCAAGAGAGGCGACTGCGCCCATCAATACTGTTTTCATTTTCATGTTTTAACTCTCCTAGTTGATGCTCTTTTTTTTAACCTCGGGTCCCATCGTTTCATCGATAGGGGTTTATTCTTATGTCTCGTTGTAAAGGTGGCAGGCGGCAAACTGGCGCGGCTTCACCTCACGGTATTCGGGTTCAACCTCGCGGCAAATATCCATCACCTCAGGGCAACGCGTGCAGAAATTGCAGCCCTTGGGCGGGTTAGAGGGCGAGGGGACGTCGCCTTGCAAAATGATCCGCTCGGTCTTGCGGGCAAGTGCCGGATCAGGTTCAGGCACGGCAGACAGCAGCGCCTTGGCATAGGGGTGCAAAGGTTCGGCAAACAGCGTTTCGCGCTCGGCTAATTCAACGATTTTGCCCAGATACATCACCGCCACCCGCGTCGCGATATGGCGCACCATGGATAGGTCATGACTGATGAACAGATACGTCAGGCCGAACTTCTCTTGCAGGTCCTCCAGAAGGTTGACCACCTGAGCTTGGATCGACACATCAAGGGCGGCAATCGGCTCGTCGCAGACGATAAATTTGGGGTTTAGGGCAAGGGCGCGGGCGATCCCAATACGCTGCCGCTGCCCACCCGAAAACGCCTGCGGATAGCGTTTGGCGAATGCGCGGTTCAGGCCCACGGCATCCATCAACTCGGCCACTTTCTCGCGCTTTTCTTGCGCGGTCAGGGTGGTGTGTTCGTCCAAAGGCTCACGAATAATCGCCTCGACCGTCATGCGCGGGTTCAATGACGCTTGCGGGTCTTGGAACACCATCTGCATCATCGGGCGCATCTCGCGCAACTGGCTTTGCGGTGTCGATCCGATCTCGATCCCATCCATCGTGATCTCGCCAGAGGTGATGTCGTAAAGGCGCAGTACAGCACGGCCCGCCGTGGATTTTCCACAGCCGCTCTCGCCCACAAGACCAAGTGTCTCGCCTTCCATTATGTCGAATGTGATGCCGTCCACGGCCTTCACAGCACCCGTCTTGCGACGCAGCACCCCTGTGTGAATGGGGAAGTGCATTTTGACATCGCGCACGGATACGAGCGCCTTTTTCGGGTTATCCAGCATTGGCGACCTCCAGCGGATCAGCGAGGAGGCAAGCGGTATCGTGGCCCGCACCGATCTCATAACGCGTTGGCACCTTCACGGCACAAACAGGCATTGCCTTTGCACAGCGTTCACGGAATGGGCAGGACGTTGGCGCACCTACAACAAGCGGTGGCTGGCCTTCAATCACAGTCAGACGTGCCGCACGTTTGCCCGAAATCGACGGGATCGTTTTGAGAAGGGCGGCGGTATAGGGGTGCTGCGGATTGCTGAACAGCTCTTGCACGGGCGCATGTTCCACCACTTGCCCCCCATACATCACCATCACACGGTCCGCGATGCCCGCGATGACGCCAAGGTCGTGGGTGATCCATATCACGGCCATGCCCAGCTTTTCGCGCAACTCCTGCATCAGCTCCAAAATCTGCGCCTGAATGGTCACGTCTAGTGCCGTTGTCGGTTCGTCGGCGATCAAAACCTGCGGGTCACAAGCCAGCGCAATCGCGATCATCACACGCTGGCGCATGCCGCCCGAAAACTGGTGCGGGTAGTCGTCGAGGTGGCGTTCCGCGTCTGGAATACCGACAAGTTCGAGCAATTCCTGAGAGCGTGCAGCGGCTTCTTTCTTGGACATGCCCATATGTTTGCGCAGGGGTTCCGCGATTTGGTATCCCACGGTGAAAACAGGGTTGAGCGAGGTCATAGGGTCTTGGAAGATAAAGCCGATCTTACCGCCACGCACTTTGCGTAATTCCTCAGCGCTGACCTTCAACAGGTCTTGCCCGTCAAACATCACACGCCCAGCGCGAATCTCGGCAGGGGGCATTGGCAGCAAACCAAGCAGTGACATCATCGTGACAGACTTGCCCGATCCGCTCTCGCCCACGACGCCCAATAGCTCGCCCGCTTTAAGATTAAAGCTTACATCATTCACGGCGTGGACTTCGCCACCGCGCGTTTTGAAAACGGTTTTAAGGCCTTGAACGTCCAAGACTGGCAGCGCCCCGTTGGGCATAGAGAACCTCCCCGTTGGTTCTAATTCGTTGTTTTAGGCGGCCAATTCTTTGATTGGTCCAATATTTGACCAAACGGTAACACGGATTCGTTTTGCTGCAACCTGATTCCTATTTGCGCTTACCCGACGATACCGCCAAGCTGATTGCGAACGAGATTACTTGAGGGACCAAAGAAATGACACGCGCCAGAGACTTGATGGAAAAGCTGATCGCCTTTCCAACCGTGAGCACCGAAAGCAATCTCGCGCTGATTGATTTTGTCGAAAGCTACCTTGCTGATCTTGGCGTGGCCTCAACCCGTGTGCCTGATGCCACAGGGCAGAAGGCCTCGCTCTATGCCCATATCGGGCCTCAGGTCGCTGGCGGTGTTGTGCTGTCGGGCCACACCGATGTGGTCCCTGTTGCAGGGCAGGCGTGGGATACGGACCCGTTCACAGTGACCGAAAAAGACGGCAAGCTTTACGGGCGCGGCACCTGCGACATGAAGGGGTTTGACGCACTGGCCTTATCTGCCGTGCCGCTTGCCTTGGAACGCGGGATCAAGCGCCCTTTGCAAATCGCGCTGTCCTATGACGAGGAAATCGGTTGCCTTGGCGCGCCGCCGATGATCGACCACATGGTCAGCCACGGCATGCCGCGCGCCGATACCGTGATCGTGGGCGAACCTTCGATGATGCAGGTCGTGACAGGCCATAAGGGTGGCATCGGTTGGGATATGCATTTTCGCGGCTTCGAGGTGCATTCCTCGATTGCCTACCAAGGCGTCAGTGCGATCATGATGGCCGCCAAGATGATCGAGTGGTGCAATAAGGTGAACGCCGAGACAGCCGCCGCGACACCTTCCGCCTTAGCCGCTGCATTTGATCCACCCTATACAGGCCTTCATGTGGGCACGATCCACGGTGGCACGGCAAATAACATCACCGCCAAAGACTGCTACTTCAACGTCAATATCCGCCTTGTTCCGGGGGATGACGTGCGTGTCTGGGAGGCGCGGGTGTTGGCCAAAGTAGCCGAACTAGAGGCCGAAATGAAAGCGGTGCGCCCCGAAGCAGGAATTACAGCAGCACAGAATTTCGAACTCACAGGGCTTGTGCCAGAGAGCATGGGCAAGGCCGAGGAAATCGCACGGCGCTTAACAGGCGACAATGCCACCCATGTGGTCAGCTACGGCACCGAGGCGGGGCAATTCCAAGAACGCGGCTATTCTGCCGTGGTCTGCGGGCCGGGTGATATCGCGCAAGCCCATCAGCCGAATGAATTCATCACGATCGACCAATTCCAGCAGGGTGAGGCCTTTATCGCGCGGCTCGTCGAGGCACTTGCCGAATGATATTTCCGTTTCAAATGGAGGCCCAAGAACACCGCGCCGCTATGCCAGAGGCTTGCGATGTCGTCGTGATCGGGGCGGGGATCATCGGTGTGATGGCTGCGTGGGAATTGGCCAAGACGGGGCTAAAGGTCGTTGTCTTGGAAAAGGGCCGCGTTGCAGGCGAGCAATCTTCGCGCAACTGGGGTTGGATCCGAAACCAAGGGCGCGACCCTGCCGAACTGCCGATCATGATCGAGGCCGCTGCGATGTGGCGGCAGATGGCCAAGGACATCCCAGAGGATATCGGCCTAAAGCAAACAGGCGTGGTATACCTTGCGGACAAGGTTGAGGGGATTGAGCGTTTCGAAAACTGGTTGCCCTATGCGAAGGATCACGGGCTCGAAACCAAGGTTCTGACCTCCAAAGAGACGGCCGATCTGATCCCGAATGCCAGCGTCACTTGGGCGGGCGCACTTTGGACGGCGTCTGATATGCGGGCCGAACCTTG
>Ga0102889_1000364_pt1 | contig 19126 bp, 18 predicted proteins | sample Colrivmet1551A02_FD_84505 | JGI IMG/M metagenome (GOLD analysis project Ga0102889, IMG submission 84505) | Estuarine microbial communities from the Columbia River estuary - metaG 1551A-02 | ecosystem: Environmental > Aquatic > Marine > Intertidal zone > Estuary | place: USA: Columbia River...
CGCTTGGAATTTTGACAATGGTTATCATTTTGCGATGGAAAAAACAAACTGTTGTTAAAAAGCTCCAAACGTTTATGTAGTTTTATTTTTTTTAATTAATTTAACCCCCTTATTATAATACACAATGGAATCAAAGAAAAACCCAAAAGCAGATGTCAGTAGAAATGGCTCAATCTATTTCGCTGTTGGCTTGGCATTGATGTTGTTTTTAACGTACTCTACTCTTAATTACAAAACGTACGACAAATCTAATATCGACATTGGAAAACTTAATCTAGACGATGAACTTGACGAGGAAATCCCTATCATTGAACAAATTATTCCACCACCGCCACCACCTCCCCCTCCTGCGGCACCTGAAGTCATTGAAGTTGTAGAAGATGAGGAAGAAGTAGAAGAAACAGTGATCGAATCAACAGAAACTGATCAAGATGAAGAGATCATGGAAGTCGAAGACGTTGAAGTCGAGGAGGTTATAGAAGATGTTGAGGTTCCTTTTGCTGTTATTGAGAATGTTCCAGAATATCCTGGATGCGAGCGCGGTTCAAACGCTGATAAAAGAAAATGCATGTCCGACAAAATCGCGAAGTTTGTTCAACGTAAGTTCAACACAGATTTAGCAGGCGACTTAGGGCTTTCTGGGCGCCAGCGAATAAGTGTCATTTTTAAAATTGATAAAAACGGAAATGTCACCGGTGTACGTTCAAGGGCACCACACCCTAGGTTAGAAAAAGAAGCAGCTAGAGTAATCAACATGCTGCCAAAAATGAAACCTGGTCGCCAAAGAGGAAAGCCAGTAATTGTACCTTATTCTTTACCGATTACTTTCCAAGTACAAGACTAGTCTGGTATAAATAGTATAAATTAAAATCCCGCCATTGGTGGGATTTTTTATTTCATGTATAGATAATTCTTGTCATAATCGATCACCGCGCTTCCATTCTTCAATACATCAGCCCCAATGATGCCATCTACTGCAGCTAGATTTACAGCTTCAAATGCCGTATTGATTGGACTCAAATCTATCAATGCGATGATGCAGTTTTTCCATTGCCATTTGCCTAAATTTATTCGATTATTTTTAGATAGATTAGCATCAATATGTTCAGGACCAGCGCCTTTAGCTTTAATTGTTGTTTCTTTATAATCAAGCTTGTATTTTTTTGATAAATCTTTAGCTACAAAGGTTGTAGAAGCACCAGTATCCAAAATAAACCACCCTTTTACGCCATTAATTTTTGCAATAAGCTTGTAGTGGTTGCTTGAAGTAAAGTGAAGTTTTGTCTTGTGAAAATTATTTTCAGTTAAAATCTTCTCAATTGAGTGTTTATTTGTCAAGGCTGCTAAATATTTTAAACAAATATACTATACAAATCTGTACTTTTGTAGTATGATAATAACGGACACCCACACACATTTGTATAGCGAATCATTTGAAGTAGACCAAGAACAGATAATTTCAAGGGCACTTCAAGCAGGAGTATCTCGTTTTTTTGTACCAGCAATTGACTCTACTTATTCAGAGGCAATGTATGCCTTGGAGCGCAAATACCCAAAACTTGTCTTTTTGATGACAGGGGTACATCCAACTCATGTAAAAGAAGATTATGAGGCCGAGCTAGAGCATGTCAAAAAAGCTCTGGAATCTCGAACATTTGTAGCCATTGGCGAGATTGGAATTGATCTGTACTGGGATAAGACAACTTTAAAACAGCAACAGGATGCTTTTCGGGCTCAAATCCAATTGGCGAAACATTATCAACTCCCAATAGTAATCCATTGTAGAGAAGCATTTGATGAAGTTTTTGAAATTTTAGAAGAAGAAAAATCAGAAGACTTATTTGGTATTTTTCATTGTTTTACAGGAACAATTGAGCAGGCACACCAAGCTATTTCTTACAATATGAAACTAGGAATCGGAGGAGTTGTGACTTTTAGAAACGGAAAAATAGATCAGTTTTTATCACAAATCGATCTTAAGCACATTGTTTTGGAAACCGATGCTCCTTATTTGGCCCCTGTTCCTTACAGAGGTAAACGAAACGAAAGTGCTTACATTATGGAGGTTTTAAAAAAACTATCTTTTATTTATGAAGAAAGTGAGGAGAACATTGCCAAAATAACCACTCAAAACTCAAGGGATATTTTTAAAGTATAATATCATGCGCGCAAACATATTACTGATTTATACAGGAGGTACCATAGGAATGATTAAAAATGCACAGTCCGAGGCGCTTCAAGCGTTCAATTTTGAGCATTTATTAAAAAGTATTCCCGAGCTCAAGCTACTAAACTGTTCAATTGATGCCGTATCTTTTGATACTCCAATTGATTCATCTAATATGAATCCTTTACATTGGATACATTTGGCTAAAACTATTGAAAATAAGTACACAGAATATGATGGGTTTGTGGTGCTTCACGGAAGCGACACTATGAGTTATTCGGCATCAGCCTTGAGTTTTATGCTTGAACATTTGAACAAGCCCGTGATTTTTACAGGGTCCCAATTGCCTATTGGGGATTTGCGCACAGATGCCAAAGAAAACCTAATCACCTCTATACAGTTGGCCAGTTTACAACAGAACAACACGCCCGTAATAAAAGAAGTTGGGCTTTATTTTGAGTATAAATTATACAGAGGCAATAGAACTACAAAAATAAATGCTGACCACTTCGAAGCCTTTGCTTCCTATAATTTCCCACCCCTAGTCACTTCGGGATTAAAGCTTCAGGTGCAACACGATTTGTTGTTAAAAAATTTCACACAGGACAAACTGAAAGTTCATACATCTTTAGATACTGATATTGCTTTAATTAAACTTTTCCCTGGAATTCAGCAGGCAGCATTAAAATCTATTTTAGAAACCCCAAATCTAAAAGGGGTAGTTTTGGAAACCTATGGCTCGGGTAATGCCACTACTGAAAAGTGGTTTTTAGATCTGTTAAGTAGTGCAATTTCTAAGGGCATTCACATCATTAATGTAACTCAGTGCTCAGGAGGAATGGTGCAGCTGGGGCATTATGAAACCAGCAAGCAGATGCGCGATATGGGGGTGATTTCGGCTAAAGATATGACTACCGAGGCCACTATCACAAAGCTGATGTATTTGCTTGGTAAAAGAGATGTAAAGGGAATGTTTCAATTGGTTTTTGAAACATCTTTACGTGGAGAATTAACCGAAAATTAAGAGAGTTTTACTTTCACAAGTAAACATTTTTTTATTTATTTGACCTCTTTTAAAAAAAGAAACTAGAGAGGTGGCCGAGTGGTCGAAGGCGCACGCCTGGAAAGTGTGTATACGCCAAAAGCGTATCGAGGGTTCGAATCCCTTCCTCTCTGCAATGCTTGGGATACAAATCTCTGTTATTCAAAAGGTAAGACTAAAGAGGTTTTTAAAATAGATTCACAGTTAAATTTTATTTTTCTAGTGTATTTTTTTTTATATCTTTAGCAACCTATTAAAAACATTAATATTTATAAATTTAAGAATAGAACAATGAAAAAATTATTTCCAATTCTAGCTATCGCCCTAACGATGGCATTCGGGTCTGTAAACGCAAGTACAAACACGAACATGAACACAACGACAACAACAATTGTTAGTCCAGTTCAAGATGATGCTTCTGCTGAACAAGTAGAGTCTTTAGGATTTCATCAAGAACTTAAGAAACGATTTATTGAAGGTGGTCCTGGATTTATGGGCATCGTTTTGTTGTGTCTTATTTTAGGATTAGCCATAGCTATCGAAAGAATTATTTTCTTGAACCTGTCAACAACAAATACAAAAAAGTTAACTGAAGACGTAGAAGAGGCACTTGCTTCTGGGGGTGTGGAAGCCGCTAAAGAAGTATGTAGAAATACTAAAGGGCCAATTGCATCAATTTTTTATCAAGGTCTTGATCGTTCCAATGAAGATTTAGACGCAGCTGAAAAAGCAGTTGTTGCTTATGGTGGTGTCCAAATGGGACAATTAGAAAAGAACGTTTCCTGGATTTCATTGTTTATTGCTTTGGCGCCAATGCTTGGTTTTATGGGAACTGTAATTGGGATGATTCAAGCATTCGATAAAATTGAAGCTGCTGGAGATATGCAGCCATCGCTTGTTGCTGGAGGGATTAAAGTAGCACTTCTAACAACAGTATTTGGTCTTATTGTTGCAATTATATTACAGATTTTTTACAACTATATTATAGCAAAAATTGATAGCATTGTAAATAACATGGAAGACGCTTCTATATCATTGATGGATATACTTGTAAAGAACAAAAAATAACTCTACATAACTCATACTAAATCAAATAAATAATTATGGATTTACAAAAATTATTAAAGATTGTAGCTGCAGTTATAGGAGTCCTGTCTATCGTTTTTCTTATAAGTATCATCTCTACAGGTGATGATGCAATCAAAGCTGGAGAAGCCTCAACGAGTGTAAGTACTTTTATGTATGTAGCTTATTTTATATTAGCTGTTGCTGTTTTGGCCGTAGTGATTTTTACTGTCCTCAACTTGGTATCAAATTCAGCAGGATTAAGAAATACACTAATCTCAGTTGGTGCTTTTTTAGCGGTGGCTTTAATTTGTTATTTCATTGCTTCTGGAACAGAAACGGTTCTAAAAGACGGCTCTATCCTTACTGAAGGGCAATCAAAGCTTGTTGGAGCGGGACTATATTTGTTCTACACTTTAGGGTTTGTTGCAGCTCTTACAATGCTGGTCTTCGGCATTAAAAAAACTCTTAATAAGTAATTATGGCTAAACGATCTGCACCAGAAGTTAATGCAGGCTCAATGGCCGACATTGCTTTTTTATTGTTAATATTTTTCTTGGTAACAACGACTATTGAAAAGGATTCGGGCATCAACCGAAAACTTCCTCCAATGGAAGAAATAGAACCACCAATTATCAAGCAGAAAAATATATTCACGGTATTATTAAACGGAAAAGATCAATTGCTCGTTGAAGATGAACTCATGGATATTGACGACTTGCGCGTTGCTGCCGTAGAGTTTTTGGATAATAATGGCGATAAAACATGCGATTATTGTCAAGGTAAAAAAGACCCCTCTTCGTCTGATAACCCTGATAAAGCAATTATATCTTTGAAAAACGAACGCGAAACATCGTATGCTGCTTATATATCAGTGCAAAATGAATTGGTTGCTGCTTACAACGTTTTAAGAAACAGACGCGCATTAGAAATTGGACCAGCTCGAGGGTTCAGAGATATGAATTTTGTAGAAATGCAAAAAAATTATAAAGATGCTCGGTTTGTTGGAAACAAAGAGAAGCTCAAAGCAGTGATTGATCAAATCAAGTTAGAGTTTCCTCAAAAACTATCGGAGGTACAGTAGTAGTTTCACTATTTAAATAAAACAAAAGATGTCAAAATTTAAAAAGAAAAAAGACGGAGGACTGCCTGCAATTTCTACAGCTTCTCTTCCAGATATTGTATTCATGTTGCTGTTCTTCTTTATGGTTGCTACTGTGATGCGTGAGAACTCATTAAAAATACAAAACTCACTTCCTGTAGCTAATCAAGTAGAAAAACTAGACAAGAAAAATCCAGTGAGTTATATATACATGGGCAAACCAAGTTCAGGTTACGAAAAATTTGGATCAGAAGCCCGTATACAGCTCAACGATCAATTTGCCTCTCTATCTGAGGTTAGTGCATTTGTAAGCGCTGAAAGAGCTGCTTTGCGTGAGGAATTAATCCCTTTTTTAACGATAGCACTTAAGGTAGATCGAGAAGCAAATATGGGTATTGTTGGTGATGTTAAGCAAGAACTTAGAAAAGTTAATGCATTAAAAATAAACTATACAACTGGTGTTGGAGATGTTTCTTCTAATATGAATTAAATTTCACCAACTATTTTATTCATTAAAAAAAAAGGCATTCAATATTGAATGCCTTTTTTTGTACATTTAATTTTTTGAATCTTTTCCTTATGAAATATACAATCATTACGGGCTTTTTTTTAATTCATTTTATGGGTCTTTGGGCACAAACAACTGTAGGCGACTCTGACGCACTGTACAGAGAAGATCAATTTTATTTTGGGCTTACCTACAATACATTTTCAGATACACCAAATAGTTTCAGTCAATCCGGATTTTCACCAGGACTTAAATTGGGGTTCATTAGAGATTTTCCCATCAATTCCAAACGTACAATTGCAATTGCCCTTGGATTAGGCTATGCGTTCAATACATATTCTGAAAATATTAAGATTACTAAATTGGCTGATGTCTTTCAGTATGAAATTGTAAATGCCAACTCGTTCAAGAAAAATAGATTTTCTCATCACGGGATTGAGATCCCACTCGAGTTTCGTTGGCGCACATCAAGCCCTCAAGAATATAAATTTTGGAGAATATACGCCGGGTTTAAGGCCAGCTATGTTTTTGCGTCAAATTACCTTTTTGAAAACAGTGCGGGGAGAACAAGATTAGACCATCTAAACCTTAATCCTTGGCAATATGGTTTGACACTTAGTTTAGGATACAACAATTGGAATGGATACTTGTATTATGGGTTAAATCCTATGTTTAGAGATGCCTATGTTGATCAAGATGAATTAGAATTAAAATCCGTTAAAATCGGTTTAATGTTTTACTTTTTGTAATCTAATATTAGAGCCTAATCTATTTATACACCCTAGTGAACTGGGACTCAATCAAATTACACATTTTAACACATAACAATTAGGCTAAAATTTAGTAATTTTGCGGACTAATTGTATAAGCATGAGCGTGATATTTCCGGAGCACAAAGGATTAAACCTACCTAAGCTGGCAGATGAGCTGTTGGACTATTGGAAAGAACATCAAATTTTTGAGGAAAGTATTTCGTCTCGGGAAGGCCAAACACCGTATGTATTTTTTGAAGGCCCGCCATCTGCTAATGGGCTACCAGGTGTTCACCATGTTCTGGCACGTGCCATAAAAGATATTTTTCCGCGCTACAAAACCATGAAAGGATTTCAAGTCAAACGAAAAGCTGGCTGGGACACACATGGGCTTCCAATAGAGTTGGGCGTAGAAAAAGAGCTAGGTATAACAAAAGAAGATATCGGCAAGACAATTTCTGTTGAAGACTACAATGCTGCATGTAGAAAAGCGGTAATGCGTTATACTGATGTTTGGAATGACCTTACCGAAAAAATGGGGTATTGGGTGAATATGGACGATCCTTATGTGACTTATGACCCTAAATACATGGAAAGTGTTTGGTGGTTGTTGAAAGAAATCTATACCAAAAACTTATTATACAAAGGCTACACCATTCAGCCGTATTCTCCCAAAGCCGGGACAGGGCTTAGCTCGCATGAGCTGAATCAACCAGGAACTTACCAAGATGTTACGGACACCACTGTTGTTGCTCAATTTAAAGCGCTACAGGAATCTCTTCCTGAATGCTTACAAAACCAAGGAGAAGTTCATTTTTTGGCCTGGACAACAACTCCGTGGACACTGCCTAGCAATACAGCTCTAACCGTTGGTTCAAAAATTGAATATGTTCTTGTAAAAACGTATAATCAATATACATTTGAGCCTATAACTGTAGTTTTGGCGAAAGCCTTAATTGGGAAACAATTTTCTGGAAAATTCAGTCAAGTTGAATCCTTAGAGGAATTAGAGAACTACAATAAAGAAGACAAAACAATTCCTTTTTTAGAGATAAAATCTTTTCTTGGTGCGGATTTAGTAGGTATTAAATACGAGCAACTGCTTCAGTATGCTTTGCCTAACGACAATCCAGAACATGCGTTTCGTATTATAGCAGGCGATTTTGTAACAACAGAAGACGGAACAGGGATCGTACATACAGCACCTACATTTGGGGCTGATGACGCCATAGCTGCAAAGCAAGCAACACCTGAAATTCCTCCACTTTTAGTTAAAGATGAAAGCGATAATTTGGTTCCTTTAGTAGATTTGCAAGGTCGTTTTCGAAAAGAAGTCACAGACTTTGCTGGGCGTTATGTCAAGAACGAATATTATCACAAAGGTGAAGCGCCACAAAAATCTGTAGATGTAGAATTGGCGATCAAGCTTAAGATTGAAAATAAAGCTTTTAAAGTTGAAAAATACAAACACAGTTATCCAAATTGTTGGCGTACCGATAAGCCAATTTTATATTATCCTTTAGATTCTTGGTTTATAAAAATCAGTGAAGTTAAAAAACGCATGTTTGATTTAAATCAGACCATCAATTGGAAGCCAAAAAGTACGGGTGAAGGGCGTTTTGGTAATTGGCTTGCCAATGCCAATGATTGGAATCTTTCACGCTCGCGTTATTGGGGTATTCCATTGCCTATCTGGCGTTCTGAAGACGGAAAAGAAGAAATTTGTATCGGCTCTGTAAAAGAACTAAAAGACGAAATGCAAAAATCTGTGGCGGCTGGATTAATGGTTAAGGATATTTTTGATGATTTCATAGTCGATGACTATTCCGATCAAAATTATTCTAAAATAGATTTGCATAAAAATATTGTGGATTCTATTGTGTTTGTGTCCCCTTCTGGACAGCCAATGTACCGGGAAAGTGATCTCATAGACGTTTGGTTTGACTCAGGGAGCATGCCTTACGCTCAGTGGCATTACCCATTTGAAAACAAAAATCTTATTGATGAAAACAAGGCCTTCCCAGCAGATTTTATTGCTGAGGGAGTTGACCAAACACGTGGTTGGTTTTACACATTACATGCTATTGGTACTATGGTTTTTGACTCTGTGGCGTATAAAAATGTTGTCTCAAACGGATTAGTTTTAGATAAAAATGGGCAAAAAATGTCGAAACGTCTAGGCAATGCGACTGATCCTTTTGAAACATTGGCCACCTATGGACCCGATGCTACTCGTTGGTACATGATTAGTAATGCTAATCCGTGGGATAACCTGAAGTTCGATATTGAAGGAATTGAGGAAGTCAAGCGAAAGTTTTTTGGCACTTTGTTCAATACCTATTCCTTTTTCACCCTCTACGCAAACATAGATCAATTTAAATATACGGAAACTGATATACCACTAGCGGAACGTCCTGAGATAGACCGTTGGATCTTATCTGAGCTTAACACCCTCATTACAAAAGTAGATGAATATTATGCGGATTATGAACCTACAAAAGCCGCAAGAATAATATCAGAATTTACACAGGAATACCTCAGTAATTGGTTTGTTAGACTCAGCAGGAGACGTTTTTGGAAAGGAGATTATCAAAAGGATAAAATATCTGCTTACCAGACGTTATTCACTTGTATGCTTACTATTTCAAAACTAGGTGCGCCAATTGCTCCTTTTTATATGGATCGTTTGTATTTGAATCTTATTCAGCATACGGGCAAAGAAGCCTTTAAGAGTGTTCATTTAGCAGAATTCCCTAAGGCCAATACTGTGATGATCGACAAAGCTCTTGAAAGTAAAATGGCTCAAGCTCAATTGATATCTTCGTTAGTTTTATCCCTTAGGGCAAAAGAGAAAATAAAAGTACGTCAGCCCCTGCAAAAAATTATGATCCCTGTAGCGTCTGCTGAACAAAAGGAAGAAATATTGGCAATTTCTGACCTCATTAAGCATGAGGTTAATATTAAAGAAATCGAACTTCTAGAAGATGCCTCAGATATTTTAGTTAAACAAATTAAACCCAATTTTAAAGTATTAGGGCCTAGGTTTGGTAAGGACATGAGGTTTGTATCAACTGCTGTACAGAACTTGGATGCAGATGCGATAAAAGAAATTGAAAAACAAGGTCATTTAGAGGTTGAAATTAACGGAAAATTTAGTACATTGGAACTCAGTGATGTAGAAATTACATCACAAGATATTGAAGGTTGGCTTGTGGCTAATCAAGGTGCAGTGACCGTGGCACTGGATGTTACTATAACTGAATCCTTAAGAGAGGAAGGTATAGCTCGTGAGCTGGTGAATCGAATTCAGAATTTAAGAAAAGATTCAGGATTTGAACTCACAGACCACATAGATGTATTTTTAGTGCATGAAACGAGCATGCACAAAGCCATCCAAACCAATTTAGATTATATTAAGGTAGAAACACTAACACATACATTACACGAAGTTAATCAACTTGATGAGGGAATAGAGATAGATTTTGACGATATTTCCACCAAGTTATTTATTAAAAAACACAATTAAATACGCTGATTATGGAAAAAACTAACCGATATTCAGACAATGAACTTGAAGAATTCAAAGCCCTGATTCAAAAGAAAATTGAGAAGGCTCAGCATGATTTAGAACTTATTAAAAGCGCCTATATGAATGATTTAAATAATGGGACAGAGGATACCTCGCCAACATTTAAAGCATTTGATGAAGGAAGTCAAGTCATGAGTAAAGAATCTAATGCACAATTGGCTATTCGTCAGGAGAAATTCATTCGTGATTTAAGGAATGCACTTATAAGAATTCAAAATAAAACATACGGAGTTTGTCGAGTTACAGGTAAACTCATCAACAAAAAGCGTTTGGAGCTAGTACCTCATGCGACTTTAAGTATTGAAGCGAAGAATATGCAGCGATAGGATGTCAAAAAAGAATGTCCTTATTGTTATTCTTTTAGTTTTATTTGTAGACCAAGTCACCAAAATATACATCAAAACCCATTTTGAGCTTGGGCAGGAGCTTGTGGTTTTTGACTGGTTTAAAATTTTTTTTGTTGAGAATGACGGCATGGCATGGGGTGCTAAGCTCAGTGACTTTTCCGCTCATATTTCCGACAAAACAGCTAAATTAGTTCTCACATTATTTAGATTAGTTGCCCTTGCAGCAATTGGTTATTGGCTGTATACAACTATTAAAAAAAAATCAGCTCATCATTTAATTTATGCTTTAGCATTGGTTTTTTCGGGGGCACTTGGAAATATTATTGACTCTGTTTTTTATGGCGTTATTTTTGATGATAGTTTAGGTCAAAAAGCCTCTTTTTTTAGCGAAAACTATTACGGTTCTCTTTTTCATGGAAAAGTAGTTGATATGCTGCACTTTCCTATACTCAAAGGATATTTACCAAATTGGATACCTTTTGTAGGAGGAGAATATTTTACATTTTTTAATCCTGTTTTTAATTTTGCCGATGTAGCTATTAGCACAGGAGTTGGTCTTTTGTTGGTTTATAATCACAGAAATTCAAGTTCAAAGTAAAACCTTAATTAAACTGATAAACCTGATTTGGCGTAATACAGTAGTCGAGTGGAATATCTTGTGTGCTTTTGTCTTCAATTTCATCCACAGCACCAAAAAATGAAAGCCCAATCTTAATAGCTTTGGGACAAGACTTCAAAAACAAATCATAAAACCCTTTACCATATCCAACTCGTTGTCCTTTTTGATCGAAAGCCAAAAGGGGTACAAATATGACTTGAAGTTGTGAATGTTGGATTTGAATGCCATTCTGAGGCTCCGGAATATTCCAAATATTTGGCTTAATGATAGTATTGTCGCTTAGTAAAAAATGCGTCATTTCACAGCTTGAAATATCACTTTTTGGAACGACAATATGTTTGTCTTTACCAAATAAAATACTCATAAGTGGCTCAGTTTCAACCTCTTTTAGTGGTTTGATTGTCAAAAATAGATGATAAAAAGAAGCTTCCCATATTGGTAGCTTTAGGGTTTGATTGGCAATTTTCAAACTTAGCGTATCAATTTCAGATTGGGTTAACGATTTTCGTTTGTATTTGTAGATTGTTCTTAAATCGCTCTTGTTCATAAACTAAATTTTGTGGAGTAATGAAAAAGAGCATCCCCTTTGTAAACAATTGGATCTTCGTTAATATTAATAATATAACCAGCACAGTCAGCTTTTATTGATTGATTGAATTTGCCATAGGCATCTGTTATATATTCCAATACAGATTCTTTTTCAACTTTGGAGTTTAGCTTAATTGTGGGACGGAACATCCCAGATGCTTTTGCTCTAATCCACTTACTGTCTATGATGAAAACAATTTCTTTTTTAGGAGCTGAAACCTTAAATTTCGCACCTAACATACCAAGGTGATGTAAGATGCGTTTAGCGCCATTTACTCCCGTATTGGTTACTCTAGAATCGATATGGTACGATTTTCCGCCTTCGAAAAGTAAAATTGGTATATTTAGCTTATCGCATGCACTTCTAAAAGACTTCGGTATTTTTTTTGAGTAAACAACAAAAGGAGCTCCATATGCTTTTGCCCATTTTTTAAGTTTGGGAACGCCTGCTACGATTCTGACTTGTGGGGCATTGAACCGTCCAGCGCCTCCAGTGTGATGATCTATAATAAAATCAACTTGAGGGACAATTTCGGTCATGAGTTTATAAGCGACTTGACTAGCAAGTGAGCCTGTCTTTGAGCCAGGGAAAACACGATTCAAGTCACGGCCATCTGGAAGTTCTCGTGTTTTGTTTAAAAACCCAAAAATATTTAGTACTGGAATACAGATGATTGTTCCCTTTTTTGGTTTATTGATGCCCTTTGCTATGAGTTGCCTTAAAATTTCAACTCCGTTAACTTCATCGCCATGTATACCAGCGGTGAACAATACAACTGGACCAGGCTTTTTGGATCGATTAATAATTACGGGGACATCGACTCGAGTTCGCGTATGCAATTTTGCCACATGGAAGTTAATCTCTTTGGATTCACCAGCAGAAACAGCCTCACCTAAAATATGTAGTACAGAGTTATGTTGATTCATCAGCGTCTATTTCGTTCAATAAATGTAATGATGGCTTTTGCAATATTTTTTTCTGAGGCGCCTTCTATTCCCTCTAGGCCAGGAGTAGAGTTGATTTCCATTATCAATGGTCCTCGATTGGACTGCAAAAGATCAACACCACATATAGGAAGCTTTAGTTGCCGAGCAGATTTGATGGCAATTTTTAGTTCGGGCTCTGTCATTCGGTAATATTCAAAAGTTCCTCCGCGGTGTAAATTCGAGCGAAATTCTCCAGGCTTACCTATTCTTTTCATCGCACCTACAACTTGTCCGTCAACAATAAGTGCTCGAATGTCTACTCCTTTGGCTTCAGCTATATATTCTTGTACTAACGCTCTAGCTTGTAACCCATTAAAAGCCTCTAACACTGATTCAGCAGCATTTTTACTTTCGGCCAAAACAACACCAAGACCTTGAGTCCCTTCAAGTAGTTTTATAACTACTGGAGTACCCCCAACGTGTTCAATAACCTCCTCCACATCTTTTGAATAATTTGTAAAAACTGTCTTTGGCATATCAATGCCACCTTTGGATAGGTGTTGAAAACTTCTGAGTTTATCTCTTGAACGAATAATAGCATCAGAAGAAACAGTAGAAAACACGTTCATCATTTCAAATTGACGTACAACAGCACACCCATAAAAAGTGACCGATGCACCTATTCTTGGAATAATAGCGTCTACGTAATCTAAATACTTGTCTTTATAGTAAATTGTGGGTTTTTCTTTTTCAATAATCAAATCACAATTCAATGGATCAATCACCTCAACATCATGTGCTCTGTTTTCAGCTTCCTCAACTAATCGACGGGTGGAATATAAATTTTTATTTCTTGATAAAATGACAATATTCATGTGCTAAATATCACTAATTTTTGGACAAGATACTAAAAATGTGGAATCGATTTTTACTATACTAAGAATTAGTATACCTTTGGAATAATGACAGGTTCGAAGATTGAAATCCAACTACAAACACTCCCAGATACAGCTGGAGTATATCAATTTTTTGATGCCAAGGATACTATTCTGTATATTGGAAAGGCCAAAAACTTAAAAAAACGAGTTCGCTCTTATTTTAATAAAGAGCATGAGTATGGCAAGACCAATGTATTGGTTAAGAAAATTCGTGCAATTAAACACATAGTTGTAGCCTCAGAGACAGACGCATTGTTGTTGGAAAATAATTTAATTAAAAAATACCAACCGAGATATAATGTGCTTTTAAAGGATGACAAGTCTTACCCTTGGATTTGTATTAAAAAAGAACGTTTCCCTAGAGTGTTTTCAACTCGGCGAGTCATAAAAGATGGGTCTGAATACTTTGGGCCATATACAAGTATTAAAACGGTATATACTTTATTAGATCTTATCAAAGGTCTTTTTTCTTTGAGAACATGCAACTATGATTTGGCTGAGGATAAAATAGCAAACCAAAAATATAAAGTTTGTTTAGAATTTCATTTAGGGAATTGCAAAGGAGCTTGCGAGGGGAAAGAATTTGAAGCGGACTATTTGCAAAACCTTGCTTCTGTAAGAGAGATTTTAAAAGGGAATTTCAAGAACTCACTTTCTGTTTTTAAAAACCAAATGAAAACGTTGTCAGCAGACTTGAGGTTTGAAGAAGCCCAAGTTCTTAAAGAAAAGATTTCCATTTTAGAAAACTATCAATCAAAGTCAACTATTGTGAATCCAAAAATTAGCGATGTTGAGGTCTATAGTATTGTAAGTGATGAGCGTTATGCATATGTTAATTTTTTACAAGTTTCCCATGGCGCTATCATTCGTGCCCATACTATGGAATTAAAGAAAAAGCTGGACGAACCAGACCCCGAACTTTTGAGTCTAGCCATTACAGAAATTAGATATCGCTTCAAACTTCAGTCTGATGAAATTTATGTGCCTTTTAAGGTTGATTTATCGACAAATTTAAAAGTAACCATTCCGAAGCTTGGTGATAAAAAACATCTTTTAGACTTATCTTTACGTAATGCAAAGTATCAGCGTTTAGAACAGCTAAAACAAATTAAAATTACAGATCCTGATCGGCACACCAAACGTATTATGAACCAAATGAAGTCCGATCTTCGTCTTGACAAAGCGCCAACACACATTGAGTGTTTTGACAATTCAAACATCCAGGGAACACACCCTGTGGCAGCTTGCGTAGTTTTTAAAAATGGAAAACCAAGCAAGAAAGAATACCGACATTTTAATATAAAAACTGTTGAAGGACCTGATGACTTTGCATCAATGACTGAGGTTGTATACCGAAGATATAAGCGTCTTTTAGATGAGGGTCAACCTCTTCCGCAGCTTATCATTATTGATGGGGGTAAAGGACAGCTATCCGCAGCTTTAAAAAGCTTAGATGAGCTAGGGCTTAGAGAGAAAATCGCAATTATTGGAATTGCTAAAAGATTAGAGGAATTATTTTATCCAAATGACCCAATTCCTTTATATTTAGACAAGAAAAGTGAAACATTGAAAATCATACAGCAGTTAAGGAATGAAGCCCACCGTTTCGGTATAGAACATCACCGCAATAGGCGCAGCAAGTCTGCATTGAAATCGGAGTTAGAGTCAATTCCAGGAATTGGGGATAAAACACGTATACAGTTGCTCCAAGCGTTCAAATCGGCACAAAGAGTTTCTTTTGCAAAGTTAGACGAACTAGAACACATTGTAGGCAAATCAAAAGCCCAAAAAATTTATAATTTTTACAATAATAAAAAATGAAATTTGCATCCAAATTTTATATTATCCTTTTATTTTGTTGTAGCCTAGGCTTTGCTCAAGAACCTTTAACAGACAATCCCAAAGTTGGTTTAGTTTTGAGTGGTGGTGGCGCCAAAGGCTTGGCACATATAGGAGTCTTGAAAGTTATAGATAGTTTGGGGGTGCGTATTGATTACATCGCTGGAACAAGTATGGGTGCAGTTGTAGGTGGATTATATGCATCCGGCTACTCCGCAATGCAGTTGGACTCTATTTTTAGAGAAGTTGATATAGATGTTCTATTGGGGGATAAAGTGCCACGAGCATCAAAGACTTTTCAGGAACGAAGAAACTCAGAAAAGTACGCCGCATCTTTACCATTAAATAACTTTAAAATTAAATTGCCTTCTTCTATTTCTAGAGGGCAAAACGTATTCAATTTGTTTACCAAATTGACAATGAATGAACGAGAAATAACGAACTTCAGTCAACTTCCAATTCCATTTTATTGCGTAGCTACAAATATGGAAACTGGGGGAGCGGTTCTGTTAGATAAAGGCAATCTTGCTGAAGCAATTTCAATTAGTAGTGCGCTACCAACGCTATTTCAACCAGTGGAATATGATGGCGAATTGCTGATGGATGGTGGAATTGCTAATAATTACCCTATCGAGATTTTAAAGACAAAAGACGTTGATCTGATTATTGGAGTGAATGTTCAAGATGATTTATTGACCAAAGAAGAAATCAAATCGGTTTCGGAAATTTTGACTCAAATCAGTAATTTTAGATCTATTGAGTCCATGCAAAAAAAGATTCAATTGACTGATATTTACATTGAACCTGATGTTGACGATTACTCAATTATTTCATTTAATAAAGGAGCAGAAATTATTCAAATAGGAGAACGTTCTGTTGCACCATTCTTAGACAATTTAAGCGCTATTGCAAGCAAACAAAATTTCAGAAAACCTTATTATCATCCCCCTGTTTTGGACAGCTTGAAAATAAATAGTATAATAATCACTGGCAATGAAAAGTACACAAAAGCATACATTGCTGGGAAACTGCGTTTTCGTCCAAATGAGGTGTTGAGTTTTGATGATATTAATAACGGCGTAAACAACTTATTGGCAACAAATAATTTTGACCGCTTTCGTTACGACTTTTCTTTATCAAAAGAGTTTGGATATGACTTTAGAGGGACAATAAAAGAAACCACCAATACAAGTTTTTTAAAATTTGGAATACATTATGATCAAGTTCTCAAAAGCTCCGTTCTTTTAAACTTCACAAAAAAACAATTTCTCATCAAAAATGATGTATTGTCTTTAGATTTTGTTTTAGGTGATAATTCGCGCATAAATTTTGACTATTACATTGACAAAGGGTTTTATTGGAGCATAGGCCTTAATGCCAAATATATGCGGTTTAGGTATGATATAAATCCGTTGTTTTTTGACAACGCTCTACCAGAGTCAATGAGCAACAGAATCCCCACAGCCTTTTCTGATTTTAGCGGAAGCTTCTTTGTAGAAACACTCATTAAAAAAGATTTTTCCTTCAAACTAGGTTTGACGTTCAAACGCTTAAACATATATTCAAGTAGTTCTTCGCTAGTTCCAACTTTTCCAAGTGATAGATATCAATTAGTTGATTCAAACCTTTCTTTTTTTAATACCCGTTTAAAATTTGATACAATTGACGACCCGTTTTTTCCATCAACAGGGTTTTTGTTTGAAGGCGGTATGGATTTATATTTAAGCGCATCAAATTTTAATGACTTCAGTCAGTTCTCTGTTTTAAAAGCAAATGTTTTAAAAGCATTTACTGTTACTGAAGACTTATCTATTTCTATTGGTTCACAAGGCGGTTTTATGATTGGTAACGAACAATTTCCTTCACTTAATTTTGGATTAGGAGGTTATACACATCAACAAATTAATTACAACAGAACCTTCTACGGATACGACTTTTTTAGTCTATCAGGGAATAATTATTTGAAAGCTCATTTTAATATTGATTACGAGTTTTATAAGCGCCACCATATTAATATTTCTGGTAACTTTGCTAACATAGGGAATGATATTTTTTTAACTAAAGAATGGCTTTCAATACCAGACTATAGTGGCTATGCTATAGGCTATGGACTAGAGACTATTTTTGGTCCGATTGAACTCAAATTTCATTGGTCTCCAGAAAACGACTACAGCGGCGCTCTAGTGAATTTAGGCTACTGGTTTTAACTCGTATCATTTTTTTTATTAAATTTGTGTATGACTCTTTTTTGGAATGATCTTTTATTGTTACTTCACTTTCTTATCAAAAGAAATCCTGAATAAGCCAGTTCTTGTGCCCCGCACGAACAATTCTCCTTTTTAGCTTATTTGTTTAACAAAAAAAAAATTAAAATGCCATTTTATCACAAACTTGGAAAAATTCCGCCCAAAAGGCATACTCAATTTAAAAAACCAAATGGTGGTTTTTATTATGAACAATTATTTGGTACCATAGGATTTGATGGAATGTCTACCAACTCCTACCACGAGCAACGCCCAACACAAGTCAAATCTATAGTTAAGCAATACAGTATTGCCCCAAAAGTCTCTAAATCCAATAACATTCAATCCTACCGTTTACGTGGATTTGAAGTCACCCCAAAAGCAGATTATTTGGACAGCAGAACAGTTATACTCACCAATTCCGATTGCAATATTATTTTAGCAGCGCCAGAGTCATCACTCACGGATTACTTTTATAAGAACACTGATGCAGATGAGCTTATTTTTGTACACAAAGGAAGTGGTAAGCTGCGCACAATGTATGGGAATTTAGAATTCAAATACGGGGACTATTTATTAATTCCTAGAGGGATTATTTATCAAATTCAATTTGACTCTGAAGATAATAGACTTTTTATTGTTGAGTCTTTCAGTCCGATGTATACCCCAAAACGATACCGTAATTGGTTTGGCCAAATGTTGGAGCACTCTCCTTTCTGCGAACGAGACATTCGCAGGCCAGAGGAGTTAGAAACGTACAATCAAAGTGGTGAATTTACTATCAAATTGAAGAAGCAAAATGAAATTATTGAAATGATTTATGCTTCACATCCTTTTGATGTGGTTGGCTACGACGGTTATAATTATCCATACGCCTTTTCAATTCACGATTTTGAACCCATTACAGGCAGAATTCATCAACCGCCTCCGGTGCATCAAACTTTTGAAACTAATGCATTTGTGGTGTGTAGTTTTGTGCCTCGCATGTACGATTACCACCCCGACTCAATTCCTGCACCCTACAACCATAGCAATATTGATAGTGATGAGGTTTTGTATTATGTGGATGGAGATTTTATGAGTCGAAATGATATCGAAGCAGGTCATATTTCTCTGCATCCAGCAGGGATTCCACATGGACCACATCCAGGAGCTATGGAACGAAGTATTGGCCAAAAAGATACTCAAGAACTAGCTGTAATGGTTGACACTTTTAAACCCCTTCAAGTTACTGACGAAGCCCTCAAAATCGCTGACGATGATTACCATAAATCATGGTTAGAAAATTAATATTTAACCCAAAATTTAGTTATGAAAAAAACATTAAAATCTGTAGACTATGGTCTTGAAAAAATATTTGAAGGTGCACAAGACTTTTTGCCTCTTTTAGGAACCGATTA
>Ga0102889_1000367_pt1 | contig 19049 bp, 13 predicted proteins | sample Colrivmet1551A02_FD_84505 | JGI IMG/M metagenome (GOLD analysis project Ga0102889, IMG submission 84505) | Estuarine microbial communities from the Columbia River estuary - metaG 1551A-02 | ecosystem: Environmental > Aquatic > Marine > Intertidal zone > Estuary | place: USA: Columbia River...
ATAGGAGGTCATATTTTAGATGATCCTGAAGCCAAAAATTCATTTTTGTCTCAATTTGCTGCTATTGATGGATCTAAACTATTGGTACATGGTGGTGGGAAATCAGCGACAGAATTATCAAAAAAAATGCAATTAGAGGTTCAAATGGTGGATGGACGGCGTATTACAGATATTAATACTCTGGAAGTAATCACTATGGTTTATGCTGGAAAAATAAACACTTCGATAGTAGCTCAGCTACAAGCACTGAGGTGTAACGCTATAGGTTGCTCTGGAGCTGATGCTAATTCTATTCAATCTGTAAAACGGCCTGTTTTGGATGTTGATTATGGATTTGTGGGGGATATTCAAAATGTAAATTCGGACTATATTTCAATGTTGTTAAGTGCAGGTTTAACGCCAGTTTTTTCTGCTATTACGCACAATAAAAAAGGACAATTACTCAACACCAATGCAGACACTATTGCCGCTTCAATAGCAAAATCTCTAGCCGATATTTTTGATGTTACATTATATTACTGTTTTGAAAAACAAGGAGTTTTAAAAGACAAGAATGATGAAAATTCAGTCATAAAAGCAATAGATAAGCCGATATATGATGAACTTGTAAAATCAGGATTAGTTACAGACGGAATGTTGCCAAAATTACAAAATTGCTTTGAAGCTTTACAACATCAGGTTTCGAGGGTATATATTGGTCAGCCAAGTATGCTTTCGGGGGATTCCAACAACTACACAACTTTAACACTATGATAACCATAGACACTCTTACTCAGTCGGCTATTAAATTATTAAAGAACTTGATAGAAACGCCTTCATTTTCATCTGAAGAAGACCCAACGGCCTTGCTTTTGGAACGATGGTTTCAAAGCTTCGAAATACCATACAATCGCTATCAAAATAACGTTTGGGCAACTAATAAATCTTTTGATACAGCAAAACCCACACTTTTGCTCAATTCTCATCATGATACCGTGAAACCAAACAGTGGGTACACTAAAAACCCTTTTGATGCACATATTGAAGATGGCAAGCTTTATGGTCTTGGGAGTAACGATGCAGGGGGGTGTTTGGTGTCACTTTTAGCAACCTTTACTTATTTTTATGATCGGGATTCATTGGCTTATAACTTGGTTTTCGTGGGCTCAGCAGAAGAAGAAAGTAGTGGGCCAAATGGCCTCAATTCTATGCTTAGCATTGTTCCAAAAATTGATGTAGCTATAGTTGGTGAGCCTACTCAAATGCATTTGGCAGTTGCCGAAAAAGGTTTGGTGGTTTTTGATGTTGAGGTATCAGGAACGCCGAGTCATGCCGCTCACCCCAATGAGAACAACGCACTATACAATGCCATTCCAGTGATGGAATGGATAAAGACCTATCAATTTGAACAAGAATCTGAGACTTTGGGCCGTGTAAAGATGACACTGACACAAATTAATGCGGGTCAGCAACATAATGCCGTTCCAGCAAAGGTTGTTATGGTGGTAGATGTGCGCGTGAACGATTGTTATTCTAATGCTCAAATTGTAGCTCTCCTACAAGAGCATTTGCCAAATGCAAAAGTAACAGCGCGAAGTACAAATTTAAATTCCTCTAGTATTTCTAAAAACCACCCGTTAGTCCAGGCGGGGATTGAGTTGGGGAGAGAAACATACGGTTCGCCAACTCTATCAGATCAGGCGGTGTTGAGTTGTCCTTCACTGAAGTTAGGCCCTGGAGACAGTACTCGATCGCACACAGCTGATGAGTTTATTTACGTACATGAAATTGAAGAAGGGATTGCATTATATATCCAATTATTAAATAAAATACTATAATCTATGAAACTTTGGGACAAAGGAGTATCTATTGATAAAACTATTGAAGCGTTTACGGTTGGAGATGATCGAGACATTGACTTGTATATTGCTAAGTACGATTTACAAGCCTCCCTTGCACATGCCAAAATGTTAGCCCATATTGGAATTTTAGACAAGGGTGAGCTTGAACAAGTTGAGCGCGCTATCGGCAAACTTTTAGAAGAAGAAAAGCGCGGTATTTTTAAAATCGAAAATCAGTTTGAGGATGTTCACTCTAAAATTGAGCACGAGCTAACCCAGCGTATTGGCACTGCTGGAAAAAAAATACATACTGCACGCTCAAGAAATGATCAAGTTTTGGTGGCTTTGCAGTTGTATTATAAAGATAATTTGAAAAGCATTCAAAAGCAAGTTAAAGTCTTGTTTGATACATTATTGAATTTAGCAGAACAACATAAGTCAGAATTATTGCCTGGTTATACGCATCTTCAAGTGGCTATGCCATCGTCTTTTGGGCTTTGGTTTTCGGCTTATGCAGAATCTCTTATTGACGATGTCATAGTGCTTCAATCAGCACAAAAAGTTGTGGATCAAAATCCATTAGGTTCTGCAGCTGGCTATGGGAGCTCCTTCCCAATTGATCGTGAGATGACAACAGAATTACTGAATTTTTCAGATTTAAAATACAATGTTGTATCTGCTCAAATGTCAAGAGGGAAAAACGAACAAATAATTGCATCGAGTTTAGGAAACCTAGCATTTACTCTTTCCAAGTTTGCAATGGATATCTGCTTGTACATGAGTCAAAATTTTGATTTTATCAGCTTTCCAGAGGAGCTCACAACAGGAAGTAGCATCATGCCGCACAAAAAAAATCCAGATGTATTTGAATTAATACGTTCGAAATGTAATAGCTTACAAGGATTGTCGTCTCAAATACAATTGATGACAAACAATTTACCAAGCGGCTACCATCGGGATTTTCAATTATTAAAATCGCCAATGATTTCAGCTTTTGAGACACTAAAAACAGTATTGTCTATTTTTGATTATGGACTGAAACAGATTGAAGTTAAATCCGTGAATTTGGATGACGATAAGTATAAGTATTTATTTACTGTAGATAGCATCAATTCACTGGTACAAAATGGCGCGACGTTTAGGGAAGCTTACCAAACTATTGGGGCACAAGTTCAAGACGGGTCTTATGTATGCGGTACACGACATAAACACAAGCATATTGGCGGTATAGATAACTTGGCTTTGAACAAAATCAAAGCCAAGTTTCCAAAATTAAATTAATTCTTAGTATTTCTTAAGTCTGTATTAAAAATCAAGCCAAACTGCAAAAATGTTTTGGCAGTAGTTTGTACTTCTTGGCGCAATAGACCTACTTGAAAGTGCATGTTGTTTGCATATTGGTAGCCTAATCCTCCGTACAATCGGTTGCGATCAAAAAAATTGCGTTTATCATTTATGAATAGCTCATCATAAATACCTAAGTATAGAGCTCCCGCTTCTATTTTAGGACGATTTAGAGGTATAAAAACCATTAATCGATAGCGAAAGCGCATTTTGAAATCATCTTCTATAAAACGTTCTTCCAGCCGATAACGATGTTCCAGTTTTACCCGACCAATGGTATTGGTGGTCAAAAACTGTTGCCATATACGATGCTCTTCAACTTCTGGACTTTTCCTGTCAGAGTCGTATTCATAGTTGCCAATATGTGCGTAACCAAAAGTTGCCGATGCGTTGGGCTTGAAATGGTAATTTAGCCCAGTACGAAGCAATAGCTGTTCTATATTTGTAGGGCTAATGGTATGATTTCTGTATTGAGCTTCTGTGTGAATACTGAATTTTTCACTGACTTTATTAGTGCCAAAATACATCAGCCAATTTCCAGTGTCGGTTTGAGCTTTAACAAACATTGACCCCCAAAAAAGAAGGCCAATGCTCAATATAAATCTGAGTTTCATAGATTAATAAAATATTACTTCTCCAGTTTTTATGTCATACATACCCCCAACGATTTCAATTTCGCCAGCATCTTCCATTTCTTTTAGAACTTGGCTTGATTCACGAATGTTATCGATAGTCATATATACATTCTTTTTTGCTACTTCATTGACAAAATCGATGTTGGATGAGTTTCTTTGGCTTTCGTCTGTTGGTTCAGTAACGGCTTCTACAGCAGGTTCAATTTTATTTATTAAAGCCGTGAGGTTTCCTAGTCGCGCATGATCGCAAGCTCCTTTTACAGCGCCACAGGCAGTATGCCCTAATACAACAACCAATTTTGTTCCTGCCAATTTGCAGGCAAATTCCATACTTCCAAGAATGTCCTCGTTGACGAAATTCCCAGCAATTCTAACACTGAATATATCACCAATTCCTTGATCAAATATTAGCTCGGACGAAACTCTTGAATCTATACAACTCAATACAGTAGCAAACGGATATTGTCCAGTACTTGTTTGTTTCACTTGACTCATAAGGTCTCGACCAGCTTGTTGGCCTTGAACAAAACGTGTGTTGCCTTCAACTAAAGTATTCTTTGCTAGTTGAGGAGTCATTTTATCTTGTGTATCTTTTGTGTGTGCGTTCATTATTTTTATATTTTAATTGTTATAAATTATTATGCCGTAGGGTGTAGTTTAAAAAATTCAATAAAACTTTCGGGATTTTTCACTGTTCCACGTTCAGATATTAGAGTGATATCAATATTTCTATTTTTGGCTTTGAGTGAGAAATCTTCGAGAATTTCAATAATATCATAGTCTAAAAAACGTGTTTTTCGAACATCAATTTCTAGATTAGTATCTTTTTCAATAGCTTCTAGTTCTTTGAGAATTGCTCCTTTATTTATAAATGTAACTTCTTCTGCAAGAGTCATTTTTAATTTTCGGACTCCATTGCTTTTATCTTCTATGTGTAAAAAGTGCGAGTTTTGGAAGCTTTTAATAAGAACAACAATTACACCAACCGCTAATCCTAGTCCAATTCCAATTAGAAGATCTGTAAAGATGATTCCAAGTACGGTAACTATGAACGGAACAAACTGCTTCCATCCTTGCTTGTATATAGAAATAAATAGTTTAGGTTTAGCAAGCTTATATCCAACAACTAATAATATGGATGCAAGAACGGATAACGGAATATTGTTAAGAAGCTTTGGAATAATTAATACTGAAAGCAACAACAAAAAACCATGGACAATTGCCGATGTTTTTGTTTTTCCACCAGATTGAATATTCGCTGAACTGCGTACAATAACTTGTGTAATTGGGAGCCCCCCAATTAAGCCCGAAATAATATTTCCGGTTCCTTGTGCAAAAAGTTCCCTGTTTGTCGGAGTAACTCTTTTTCTTGGATCTAATTTATCTGTGGCTTCAACACATAGTAAGGTTTCTAAACTTGCCACAAGTGCGATTGTGAAGGCTGTTAACCAAATTTCAGGATTACTTATTTGACTGAAATCAGGACTAGAAAATTGCCCAAGAAACGAGTTGATATCACCTGGTATTGGAACATTCACCAATAAGGCCGATTCTATTTGCCAGCTGGGATTATTTTTAGTTAATATAAAATATAATATTCCTACTCCAACTGCCACAACTGGGCCTTGTATGATTTGAAAAAATTTATGCGCATTACTCAACCAAGTATTCCACAAAATTAAGATGCCTAGGCCGATAAAGGCGATAAGTGTAGCTCCAGGGCTAATGAAGTTAGACATTTCTGTAAAACTTGCATTTGCAGCAAGTACTTTGTCGTAGCCAAAGAAATAAGGAATTTGTTTTATGATAATAATGATTCCTATTCCTGTTAACATACCCTTAATCACAGATGAAGGAAAGTAATAGCCAATTACTCCAGCCTTGAGTACACCAAAAAGAACTTGTATGACACCACCTAGAACAACAGCAAGTAAAAAGTTTTCGAAACCGCCAAGCGTTCCAATAGAGGTTAAAACGATAGCTGCTAATCCCGCTGCTGGGCCGCTAACTCCAATAGCAGAGCCGCTGAGTAATCCAACAACAATACCCCCAATAATTCCAGCAATTAGGCCAGAAAACAATGGGGCACCACTGGCTAAGGCTATACCTAAGCATAAAGGGAGTGCAACAAAGAATACAACAATACTAGCAGGAATATCAGATTTTAAATTTTTAAAAGGACTTAAATGATTCATGATTAATTATAAATTGGTTTTCTTAATTTTTTAAAAAAAAGATTAATTAGGTTAATGATGTTTGTGATAGTTTTACGAAAGAGACTGTCTTTTTACAATTTAGACACAAAACTGCTCAGGAGGAGGTAAATTTATATCTAATTGTATGTTAGAATGTTTATGCAAACGATAGCATGCATTGGTTAAGCCGTATGTACACGATTGGCAATAAAAATGAAGTAAAGGGTTAAAATCTTTCTTGTGTTCATTTTCTTCAACATCAACTATATCGGACTCACTTGAATCTGAATCGTTCCAATCTATATTGTAATCTGTGTCAAAACTTAAATCGAAAACGGGTGCTGCCGATTGAAGAATAATTGTTAGAGCGAGAATACTGCTAAAAACAATACGGGCAAAGTAAACTTTATAAAGTGGTTTTAATGTCATTTCAATGTGCTAATAATGAGGTTTGTATAAAAGCGTATGATGTTGTTTTGACCTTTTTCAACATCCGTTAGTGCAGGCAGATGTTCTGCGAAATAACGCTGTTGGTGTGCGCCTTCTATAATGGTAGACACCAACATGTGCGGAAACTCGTACTTTGGATTGTATTCTATAATAAAATCACTCACCCTTTGAACGACCTGTTTATATGTTTTATAAAATCCTTTCTCATTTTCGTTGTCAACATCTTTTGTGTGGTACGCTTTGGATGACTCAGTAATAATAATTTTATTGAGTAAAACTTCATTAATGAAAGAAAAATCACTGTCTTGTTTGATATCAGCTACAAGAAGCTCTATGGATATTTTTATTTTATCTTCTGCTTTGTTGAGTTTCGAAGTTTCTAAAACAATTTTGTAGTCCATCCAACTCCAATACCAGTTTACAAGGTATACCAATAGCATGTGTTTATTGGAAAAATAGCGGTAAACTGAGCTTTCATTTGAGCCAATTGCTGCTCCGAGTTTCTTGAATGTAAAAGATTCAAACCCCAAAAGATTAATCATTTCAATGCTTTTAGAAATGATGTCCCTCCCTAAGTCCGAGGATTCAGGGTCCTTAGAAAAAAGGGAGCTTCTTATTTTTATTTGCAAGTTTGAATTTTCCATAGTAAAACAATGCAAATATAATAGTATTACTATTAACTAGTGATTAATATTTCCCAATATTTTCATAAAAAAACATATTTTTTAATGCTTGTTTTTCCCGATTATTACGTCAGATGGCCGTTTATTACATCAATAAGCCGTTTGTTACATAGCGCTTGCAGCGTATTATATACTGATCTATATTTACATTGTAATTTAATATCTTATTACAAAGTTAAATTGGTTAATTGGTAGAGCATCGCTTCGGCGGTGCTTTGCTTTTTCATTTTGTTTTGCGTTTTTACCTATTGAATTTTATTTCAATTATTGTGATTTAATGTAATAATTAATGTATGGTTATTTTTTAATCTTGTTGTATAGTTGATAGAGCTTAAATGAGTTCTAAATAATCCCTTTAACAGATATAGAAATGATAAATTTCAAAGCTATACTATAATTCAAAAAATAATTATTTGACACTATTGTATGGTAGGTAAAAATCATATGTATCTCTTTGGGTGTTAAATTTCACCTTCACTTTGTTTAAAATTCGTATTTTGCAAGTCAAATCAAGAGACACGCTTAACTTTCTTGCAATTTAATTGGTTTAACAATGAGGTTATTAAAATTTACACTTTTTTTCCATATTGTCTTTTTGGGCCATACTCAAGAACATCCCCCTGTGATGACTTTCCCCCCAGAGATATACAATGCAGCAAATCAAAATTGGGGTATTACCCAATCTGATGATTTGAAAATGTATTTTGCTAATAATACTGGGGTTCTTGAATTCAATGGTTCAAAGTGGAAGCTTCATCCAACTGATGACAGCTCTATTGTTCGATCTGTAAAAGCTGATGGCTCAAAAGTTTACTCGGGCAGTTACATGGACTTTGGTTATTGGGAGCACAATCAATATGGAGATCTAATTTATCAATCTCTTGTTGAGGAGTATGGTATATCTGTTTTGGAAGAAGAACAGTTTTGGAATATTAAAGTTCTAGATGACTGGATTTTATTTCAATCCTTGTCCAGAATTTATATGCTCAATAGGGATACCAAGAAAACCCATGTCATTGAATCTAACGATGAAATCTGGAATATATTTAATGTTGAAGGGATTATTTATTTTGCAAAAAAAAATAAGGGGATATACAAAATTGTTAATGGGATTGTGGTATTAGTAACAGACAATCCGTCGTTGATAGCTTCACGACTTGTTGGGATTTCAATAATAGACAACAAACTCCTCTTTATAACCTCAAAAAATGGCTTTTATTTTGTTAAGGACAACCAGGTTAGCCCTTGGAAATTAAACATAGACACAAACGACTTAACCATTTATACATCTAAACAACTTAGTGATGGTAGTTTGGTTTTAGGGACTATTTCAAACGGATTGATTCACATTGAAAATGATGGACGTCTCAAGTACAGATTGAGTTATGAAAAAGGACTGAGTAATAATACGGTTCTGTCGATTTTTGAAGATCAAAAAAATAACATTTGGTTAGGGATGGATATTGGAATAAGTCATGTGAATTTATCATCAAGATTTAGGGTTTATAATGATGCAAAAGGAAAAATAGGGACTGTTTACACATCTGTAGTTCATAATAATGATTTATATCTTGGCACAAATCAGGGCCTGTTCAAGAAATCAAAAGATAGTTCTGGAGATTTTGATTTTGTTGAGGGGACAAGCGGCCAGGTATGGGTGTTAAAAGTTATTGATGATCAACTTTTTTGCGGTCACGATTTAGGAACTTTAGTTGTAGCAGATGGTAGAATAAAAACAAAAATATTTGATGCTAATGGAACTTGGGATTTCAAGAAAATTAAAGGAACAAATTTAATTTTACAAGGAAATTATTCTGGTCTTCACGTGCTAGAAAACAAATCCAATCGTTGGAAATATCGAAACAAAATTCAAGGCTTTGATATCTCCAGCCGTTTTTTTCAACTCAATGGACTAAGGCTTTATGTTAATCACGAATTACGGGGTTTACATGTCTTGGAATTGTCCAATGATTTTCAAAAAGTAAATGATACGAGGATAATAGATTCGATTGATTTTGGCTTTGGCTCAAACTTTATAAATTTCTCAAACAATTATTATTATACTTCTGCCAATGGGGTTTATAAATTAGATGATTCAACAGGGGCATTTACCAAAGATCCATTTATTTCTGATGTTTTGGACAGCTACAATTCAACATCTACCATTTTGGATGTCAACGGAAACGATCAAATCAAATGGTGTTTTGCCGACAATAACCTCTTGCTTATGAGTCCTGGAAGTTTAAGTGATAAGCCAAACTTGGAGGAAATACCGGTGTCGATACCTAATTTTAGAAAAGTAGTTGTAGGATTTGAAAACCTCACAAAAATTAATGATTCTGATTATTTGTTGGGGTCTTCTAATGGCTATTTCGTTCTGAAAGTGGATACTCCAAGGCAGGAAAATCGGCAGAACATCCAAATAAACTACATACAGGCAAACGTCAATAATGAGCCTAGAACTACATTGGACTTATATCAATCACCAACATTAAATTACAAAAACAACAACCTAAACTTTAGTTATAACATTCCACAGTATGGAAATATAGTAGACTTGAATTACGCATATAAGCTAGAAGGCTGGTCCGAAGATTGGTCTAATTGGCAGCCACAGAGTACTCAAATATTTGAAAATCTTCCTTATGGCAAGTATGTTTTTAAGGTTAAAGGCAAAATAGGAGACACAGAAACTATAAATGTTGCTTCTTTTCCATTCATTATCAAGCGCCCATGGTATTTATCCGCTGTAGCTATAGCTATTTATGTAATACTTCTTCTTATTTTTTCTGTAATTATCCATATTATTTACAAAGGATATTACAAGCGCCAACAGCAACAGTTGCTACTTAAGTCACAAAAAGAAATGGCACTTAATGAGCTAGAAACTAATCAAAAATTAATGCAACTAAAAAATGAAAAACTCGAGCTAGATATTGAAAGTAAAAACCGTGAACTAGCCATCTCAACAATGAGTTTAATCAAGAAAAACGAGTTTTTAAATACCATTAAAACAGCAATCAAGGAAGAGAGTTCTTCACAGGGTATCAATAAGGTGATAAAAATCATTGATAAAAATCTAAATAATACTGACGACTGGAAATTATTTAAAGAGGCATTTGACAATGCCGACAAGGACTTCTTAAAATTAGTCAAACAAAACCATCCAAAACTTACGCCAAATGACCTAAAGCTTTGTGCGTATTTAAGACTCAATTTATCATCAAAAGAGATAGCACCGTTGCTGAATATATCACCTAGAAGTGTTGAGGTCAAGCGATATCGTTTGCGAAAAAAGATGGATTTACCACCAAAAATAAGCCTAGCGAATTATATTCTAGAGTTGTAGTTTCATTTTTTTTTTAAAAAAACCATACACTACCCAAACAATAATGTAATTTAAGAAAACAATTTAACTTTAATTCTTTAGTACCCTCCCCAAACCTAACCTGTAAATATTATTTATACGTCGATTTTAATTTTTTTAATAGATGTATATTTTTTGTAGCGGTAAATTTTTTAACCACAACATTGTGTTATGATAAATTTAACAAAAAACAAACAAACCGATTTTTATGAAAAGAATATTTTATTCCATACTGATGATTGCACTTTGCTCTTCATATGCATTTGCGCAATCGATTTCAGTAACTGGAACTGTAAAATCCAGCGCGGATGGAATGCCGCTTCCTGGAGTTAACGTCCTAGTAAAAAACACAAGTAATGGAGCAGTCACTGACTTTGATGGTAATTTCTCATTAAGTAGTGTTTCTCAAAATTCAATTATTGTATTTACTTACATAGGGTTTAAGACACAAGAACTTGCAGCTACAGCTAACATGCAAGTCAATCTTGAAGAAGATAACGAATCTTTGGATGAAGTTGTGCTAATTGGATATGGATCAAAAAGCAGAAAAGATCTTACAGGAGCAGTTTCTATGATCAAGTCTGAAACTATTGAGAAACTTAAGCCTGTCGATGTAGCGCAAGCACTTCAAGGAAGATCTGCAGGAGTTTCTGTAACTACAGCATCCGGTTCACCAGGAAGTGGATTTCGTGTTCTTGTTCGTGGTGTAAGTACTAATGGCAGCAATGATCCTCTTGTTATTGTAGATGGTTATGTAGCTTCTATGAATAGCGTCAACCCAGACGATATTGAGTCATTAACTGTTCTTAAGGATGCACAAGCCGCTATATACGGAATATTAGGAGCTAATGGTGTTATTTTAGTCACCACAAAAAGTGGTTCTAAAAACTCTGCACCTCAAGTGTCTTACAATGTGTACTCAGGTGTTCAAGAGACCACTAAGAAATTGTCTCTGCTCAACGGTTCAGAGTATGCAGCATTAATAAACGAAAGTTATGCTGCAAATGGAGAAACTATTCCTTACCCAAATCTAAATAATTTAGAAAACGACAACGATTGGCAAGACAACCTTTTTGATCGAGCTATGATTACAAATCATAATGTGAGCCTTTCTGGGGGTACTGATGCAATTACTTATTACCTAGGAGCATCACACTTAGATCAAGAGGGTATTATTGCGAGTAATAAATCCAACTTCAAAAGAGATAACGTCAAGCTTAGATTAGGAATTGACGTCAATGAACGTTTAAAAACAACGCTAAACCTAAACTATTTCGCTAATGAGCGCAAAACCATTAATGAATCTGGCCTAGGCTCAGTATTGTTTAATGCATTGAGTTATTCGCCATTGTATGCCTTAGATCAAGAAGATTTGAATGGCGCTTTTGGTAACGAGATTATTAATCCATTTTCTCAGATAAGAGACACCTACAACTCCTATTTTGGAAGTAGTATTGAAGGGAATTTCCAAATAGAATATAAAGTCTTGGATGGCTTGACTGCAACAACGCGTATGGGGTTCAAGTCATACTCTGACAAGGCGAAAACGTTCTCACCAATTGTTGAATACGGAGCAGGTAAGGTATTCAACACAACACGAAGTACAGTAAATCAAAGTAAAGAACAATTTAATTCTTATACATGGGATAGTTTTCTTAACTACAAAAAAACATTCTTAAACGACCACAATGCTGAAATTACATTGGGTATGGCCGTGACTAAAGATTGGGGTGATGGATTATTTGCAACCGGATATGATGTTCCTAACAACTCCTGGGCATTTGCTGATATAGCACTTACCACTGGAACAAATGAGGCTAAAGAAAATGGGTCATACACATATGATAACCGACTTTTGTCTTATTTTGCACGTCTTCAGTACGACTTCAAAGGGAAGTATTTAATTTCTGCAATGTTGCGTAGAGATGCTTCCTCTGCATTTGCTCAAGATTATAGAGTAGATTATTTCAAATCAGCAACTGCTGGTTGGAAAGTTTCTGAAGAATCGTTCATGGAAAACGTTAATTTTATAAACTTCTTAAAATTGAGAGCATCGTACGGTACACTAGGAAACTTAGTTGGAAGTGACTTGTATAGAGCATCACTTAACGGAGAAGCCACTTATGTATTTGATAATACTTTGACCAACGGTACTGCGCTTGGGCCCTTACCGAATTCTGTAGCTTCATGGGAAACTGCAGAAAAACTTGATATTGGTTTAGATGCGAAAATATTTGATAATAAATTAGAAATTGTTGCCGATTATTTTGTTGAAGACCGTGTAGACCTTTTAATTCCTGGCCTTCCATTTTCTGGAATTCTTGGAGCTACAGCTCCTGGTTCTGGAACGCCTATTGTAAACGCTGGAACAACAAGAATCAAAGGACTCGAGTTGATGTTTAACTATGCAAATGAGATCAACGATAATTTGTCATACAATGTGAGTTACAATGTCACTAATCTTGACGGAGAAGTAACTTCAATCAACAGCGATGTTGCAATTGAAGGAGGGTCTTTCGGGATTGGTCAATTAGCTCCATCACGAATGGAAGTTGGTCAACCAATAGGTTATTTTTATGGACTTCAAACTGATGGAATATTTCAAAGTCAGGCTGAAGTTGATGCGCACCCATCTCAAGCAGGTTTGGGTAATGCAGCTCAACCGGGTGACCTAAGATTTGTGGATGTCAATGGTGATGGTGAGATTGATGCCAATGACCGTACATTTATAGGTAAACCAATAGCTGACTACATTATGGGTTTCAATATTGGAATAAACTATAAGAATTTTGATTTTTCAGCTTATGCTTATGCAGAGCTTGGAAAAGACATGGTACGTAACTATGAAAGAGATCAAAAAAATGTCAATAGACTAGATTACTATTTAGATCGTTGGACCGGTCCTGGAACTAGTAATGAAGTTCCAAGAGCTACTACCGGGGCGACTTCCAATAAATTATTTTCAGATTTCTTTGTTGAAGATGCTTCTTTCTTAAGAATCCAAAACATTCAACTAGGATACAGCTTGCCTTCATCGGCTATTGAAAAAGCTGGGATTTCTAAACTAAGAGTTTACGGATCTGTAAACAATGCCTTTACATTTACAAAGTATAAAGGATTTGACCCAGCGGCAACTACTGGAGATGCCATAGGTGGAGGAATTGACCCAGGTTTTTATCCTGTCACAAGACAATTCCTTTTAGGATTAAATATTTCATTTTAAAATAGAGCACAATGAAAACAATAAAAAACAATAAATTTACTCTAGTAGCGCTAGTGCTACTAACACTAGGACTCTATTCTTGTACAGACAAGTTTTTGGACGAGGAAGAAAATTACTTGATTGATTCAGAAGGCTATTTTAACTCTGAGGACGATTACTACATGGCACTTGTTGGAGCATACGACTTACTTCAAGCAACTTATGTCAATAATCTGCTAGGAGAGATTGCTTCGGACAATACACTCTGTGGTGGTGAAAGTGCTACTGATGTTGTTGGATTCCAACAAATTGATGACATGACCCATACTCCAGTTAATGCAAATCTTAGAGATATTTGGAATTGGATGTTTGCAGGAGTTAAAAGGACTAATTATTTCTTAGAATTTCAAAATAACATAGAATTTGACGGCCGCGTACAAATGGTGGCTGAAGTTCGTTTTTTAAGAGCTTATTTTCATTTCGAATTGGTGAAATGGTTTGGTGGAATTCCAGTTAAGGACTACGCTAATGCACTCGAAGGTGGTGGAAAACGATTTTCACCAGGAGACGAAACCTCTATTCCTAGATATTCAGTTGAAGAAGTTTATGCGCTCATAGAGAGTGATTTAATTTTTGCTGCTAACAACCTTGATTACACTACCCCTCAAGTCGGTAGAGTAACAAAAGGTGCAGCACAAGCTTTACTTGGTAAAGCGTATTTATATCAAGATAAATTTTCTGATGCTGCAACTGTTTTAGGGAATTTGATTGACAATGGTCCTTATCAATTAGTTGATGATTATTCAGAAATATTTGAAAATGACGGTGAAAATGGTGTTGAATCTGTTTTTGAGGTACAGTACTCCGATGGTGAAGGTGCTGGATTTGATTGTCTTCAATGTAGTGAAGGAAATGTTGCCGTTGGTTTTATGGGTATACGTAACCATACAGGACCGACTTACGATTCTGGTTATAGTTTCAATGTGCCAACACAAGAAGCATATGACAATTTTGACAATGATGACACACGAAAAGACGTTTCTATTTTAGATATCGTTGCTTGGGCTGAAGAGACAGAGGCCACATATGTTGAAGGTTATGAACATACTGGATTTTACAACCGTAAATATTTACCTCGAAAAGGGGATCAAAATATTGGGGATCAAAATCTTACCAATCCGAATAACTACAGAGCCATTCGTTATGCCGATGTGCTGTTGATGGCTGCTGAAGCTAATAACAGAGGTAATTTAGACGAAACAAAAGCATTGGCATACCTAAATCAAGTCAGAGAACGTGCTTTTGGCGATAGCAGTCATAACAGTTCTGCTACAGGAGCTGCATTGACAGATGCTATCTTGGATGAAAGACGTCATGAACTTTTAGGCGAAGGACACCGTTTCTTTGATCTTGTTCGTACGGGTAGAGCTGCTCAAGCTATTGAAGGTTTTGTTGCAGGAAAGCATGAATTATTTCCTATCCCTTTTCAAGAGATTCAATTCTCTGCGGGTAATTGGGATCAAAATCCAAACTATTAAAATATAAATGATGAAAACAATAAAATATATATTTAGTTTATGTCTGGTAATAGCAACTATTTGGAGCTGTGCCGATGACGAAAAAAACGTGAATTTAAGTACTGTTGAAGCTCCTACAGACCTTGCAATGGCATTTGATGTCACACAAGACAATTCAGGAACGGTGACAATTACCCCCACGGCTGAAGGCGCTATAACGTTCGATATTACATTAGGTGACGATACTGCAGAGTCAGTAGAGATTGAAAACGGAGGGAATCTTGTTCATATCTACGCCGAAGGTACATACAACGTTACTGTGACAGCTTATGGTATTTCAGGTTTAACTTCAAGTTTAACAAAGGAGTTGATTATATCATTAGACCCACCTTCAAACTTAGAGGTGACAATCGAAAACGATACCACTACTTCAAAACAAGTTAATGTTACTGTAATTGCTGAGGATGCTGTAAATTTTGATGTATACTCTGGTCAGACTGGGGATAATACTCCAGTAACAGCTAACATAGGTGAAACTGCTGTTCTTCAGTACGAAAATGCGGGATTATATGACATTACTATTGAAGTAAAAGGAACAGCTATCCAGACAACATTCTTCATAGAAGAAGACTTTGAAGTTACTGAGATTTTAGCACCAACAGTTGCAGCACCCACACCACCAGCAAGGCAGCCAGGAGATGTTGTTTCTATTTTTAGTGACACATACAACAATATAACCCTTGACGAATTTCCAACATCTTGGTCTGGCGCATCATTTCAAGCCACCACTATTGGATCTGATAATGTTATGAGATTAACAAATTTTGACTTTTTAGGAATTGTGACAAACTACGGCTCTGGAGTTGATTTATCTCAAATGCAAACGATGCATATCGATTATTGGGTGCCGGAGGGAGTCACTCAAGATTTAGAAGTTAAAATAGTAAATACGGTTGATGGCGGTGAAGATATAGCTTCTCTTGGATCTACAGTTGCTGGTTCATGGCAATCCATAGAAATTGATATGGAAGAATTTGAAGACGGTACGCTAACTAACAGAGAGAAAATAACTCAAATATTGATTGACTACATGCAAACACCAGGCACAACTGATTTTTCATCAATAATTGCTTATATAGATAACTTATATTTTTACAAAGAGCCCGTAAATCCTTTCAATGACGGATTACTCACTAATGGAGATTTTGAACTTGGAAGTGCTTCATGGTTGGTTGGAGTAGATGATTCTACTGCAGCCAATGTAGTTACTGATGCGGATGGCAATAAACATTATTCTGCCAATGTCGCTGTAGCTGGTAATCCATATGATGTTAATACGAGTCAAAAAGTAGCTATAACAGAAGGAGAGATATATACACTTAAGTTTGATGCATGGTCAGATGGTAACCGATCAATAATAGCTGGTATAGGTTTAAGTGCGGACCCTTGGACAAACGTAACAGGAACAATGGTTATTAATTCTACAAGAACTACATACACCTATACTACCACGGCAAACTTTAGTGCAACTGATGCTCGAGTAATGTTTGATTTGGGAGCCGATACAGGCTTAGTTAATATAGACAATGTGTCTCTTGTTATAGAGCAATAAAAAAATATTAAATTTAAAATATGAAAACAATAAAATATTTATCAGTATTATTTCTTTCATTGCTTATTTCAACGGCATGCGAAGAAGACGATCATGAGTTTGGAGCGATAATTACGCCGACAAGTTTAGATGTGAATGCAGAGATTATCGGCTTAGACGCAGATAATCCTTATGGAAATGGCGATGGATTTGTATCTTTTACAGCAACTGCCGATAACGCTTTAGCCTATCAATTTGAATTTGGTGACGGTAATTCAACAACAAATTCCTCAGGAATTTATACTCATAGGTATACTCAAGTAGGAGTAAATTCCTACACTATCATAGTGAGCGCTGTAGGTACAGCAGGGGTATTATCAAGCACAACATTTGACGTTGAAGTTTTTAGTTCTTTTGAAGATGCAGAAGCTGAAACATTCCTTGCAGGGGCTGATGAAGGCGATAGCAAAACATGGGTATGGGCGTCAGATATTCCACTTTTTGTTGGCTTAGGCCCAGTAACTGATGATTACGGTAATGGCGAATTTGCCTTTGAAGCATGGTGGAACGATATTCAACCAAACGATGCAGCTAAATCATGCATGTACTCCAATGAATTTGTATTTACAAAAACAGCCAATGGTATGACTTTTGAACAAACTGAAGGTCCTGCTTTTGTCCCGGGTACTTATGCTGGGATTATTGGTGTTACGGGAGATGTATGTCACGACGAAACAGTAGCGACAACAATGTTTGGGGTAAAGAACGTATCATTCTCGCCATCTACATCCATGGCAGCCTTGGAAGGAAGTTATAACGAAGAACCTTACCGACAAACTACCTTCAAAATATCTGACGGTGGATTCATGGGTTGGTATGTTGGTGATGTAGAATATGACATCATATCCATTACTGCAAATACGCTTCATGTACGTTGTATACAAGAAGGAGGCGGCTTTGCATGGTATGCTAGATATAAATCTGAATAATTTATTTAAAATATACGAGGCAGATAGTTTTATCTGCCTCTTTATCTCTTTTTAAGATGAAAAACAATTCCCTATTATCTATTCTTAGTATCCTTTTCAGCTTGTCAGCACTAACCTTTTCATGCTCTTCAGGAGGAGATGGCGGTGATAATAATGGCGGTGGCGGATCTCAAGTTATACCTTCCAATCTCGATGTTAACGTTACAATTCAAGGACAGAGTGATGTTGATCCTTTTGGAGATGGCTCTGGAGTTTTTTCAGTTACAGCAACAGCTACAAATTCGGTGAAATTTGGGTTTAAAGTTGGAAACAGTGGAACAGAAACACAAAACACCACTGGATTATTTTCATATACAATAACCCAACCGGGAATTAGTCAATTCCCATTGTATGTTTATGCCTACTCTGAAACAGATGATCGAATCTCAGATATTGAGCCCATGAAAATTTTCGTTGCTGGAAATGGGGGTAATGGAAATAATGATGTCCTTGTTTGGTTTGATGAATTTAATGGTACAGGGCCAGTAGATAATTCTAAATGGGTATATGATACTGTAGATTATATTGGTAATGGTTGGGGTAATGGCGAAGAACAAACATATACTAATTCAACTGATAACGTAATCGTGGAAGATGGTTCTTTGAAGATAAATGTCTATAAGACAACTACAGGATATACATCCGGACGTATTAAAACTAAAGGAAAAAAAGAATTCACCTATGGTCGTATTGACATTAGAGCTAAATTACCCACAGTACAAGGCTCATGGCCGGCATTATGGATGCTTGGAGCTAATATAGATGATGTTAATTGGCCACAATGTGGTGAGATTGATATTATGGAACAATTTGAAAATAAAAATAGTGTTGATACTACTCTGCATTGGTATAATCCAAGTAATGTTAATGCTGATAATCCATTAGGACAAGCCAGTTACGGTCAATCTAAATCAGGTTCCTCTTATGACGATTGGCATATTTACACATTGGATTGGACATCTTCAAATATAACAGCTTATGTTGATGACGTGGAGTTTTTCTCCATGTCAACATCATCAAGTTCACTACCATTTAACCAAAATTTCTTTTTGCTTTTTAATGTTGCAATGGGGGGTACCAATGGTGGAACAATCGATCCAAACTTAAGCACAGGTTATGTGGACACCATGGAAGTAGATTACATTAGGTTGTATCAATAACATGACAATAGCTAAACGCATATTTTTCACATCACTTTCTTTTTTTGTGTTCAATTC
>Ga0102889_1000408_pt1 | contig 17998 bp, 17 predicted proteins | sample Colrivmet1551A02_FD_84505 | JGI IMG/M metagenome (GOLD analysis project Ga0102889, IMG submission 84505) | Estuarine microbial communities from the Columbia River estuary - metaG 1551A-02 | ecosystem: Environmental > Aquatic > Marine > Intertidal zone > Estuary | place: USA: Columbia River...
ATTTTAAAAAAATTGTAGATTTGCACCTCGTTTAAAGAAAAGAAATTAAAACTGTAAGAAGATGTCTAGAGTTTGTGAATTAACAGGAAAAAAAGCCATGGTAGGAAACAATGTTTCTCATGCCTTGAATAGAACGAAAAGAAAGTTTAACGCTAATTTAATGACTAAGCGTTTTTACATTCCAGAAGAAGACAAATGGGTTACACTTAAAGTTTCTGCTTCTGCGTTAAAAAATATTAATAAGAAAGGAATTTCTGCTGTTATCAAAGAAGCAAGAGAAAAAGGTTTCTTAACTAAGTAAATTTCTAGAAAAGTATAGAAAGATGGCAAAAAAAGGAAACAGAGTTCAGGTAATCTTAGAATGTACGGAGCACAAAGCAACTGGTAAACCAGGTACTTCAAGATATATTACAACCAAGAATAAGAAAAATACTCCTGATAGAGTTGAAATCAAGAAATTCAATCCTATCTTGAAGAAAATGACACTTCATAAAGAAATTAAATAATTTAAGGACATGGCAAAGAAATCAGTAGCATCGTTACAGACAGGTTCAAAAAGGCTAAGTAAGGCAATAAAAATGATTAAATCTCCAAAGACTGGAGCCTATACATTTGTTGAATCTATAATGGATCCTTCTAAAGTAAATGAATTTTTAGCAAAGAAATAAATTTATTTTTTACCAAATAATAAAGCTACTTTCTACCTAGAGAGTAGTTTTTTTTATGCCATAAATTTGGTTAAATTTGAAAGGCCTAAACATCAAACAAAATACATGAGTTTTTTTAAAAAGATATTTTCCAAAGAGAAAAAAGAAATTCTAGATAAAGGGTTAGAGAAATCAAAATCTAGTTTTTTAAATAAACTATCAAAAGCCGTCGCAGGGAAATCTAAAGTTGACGATGCTGTTCTTGATAATTTAGAAGAAATACTAATTTCTTCTGATGTAGGTGTTGATACCACTCTTAAAATTATTGATAGAATAGAGGCTAGAGTTTCAAAAGATAAATATTTAGGAACTGACGAGTTAAACATCATCTTACGAGAAGAAATAGCTAATTTATTATCTGAGACTAATGTTGGAAATGATACAGATTTCAGCATTCCAGAAAATAAGAATCCTTATGTTCTTATGGTTGTTGGTGTGAATGGAGTGGGTAAAACAACTACTATTGGAAAGTTAGCTTCTCAGTTTAAAAAGAAAGGTTTGAAAGTTGTTTTAGGGGCTTCAGATACATTTAGAGCGGCAGCAATAGATCAATTACAAGTTTGGGCAGATAGAACGGGGGTTCCTTTAGTTCGTCAAGAAATGGGTTCAGACCCTGCTTCTGTTGCTTTTGATACTTTAACGTCATCGGTTTCTCAGGATGCTGATGTTGTTATTATTGATACTGCTGGTCGATTACATAATAAAGTTAACTTAATGAATGAGTTAACTAAAATTAAACGAGTAATGCAAAAGGTAGTTGAAGATGCCCCGCATGATGTTTTATTGGTGTTAGATGGGTCAACTGGTCAAAATGCATTTCAGCAAGCAAAACAATTTACCCTCGCTACTGAGGTAAGTTCATTGGCTGTTACAAAATTAGATGGAACAGCAAAGGGAGGTGTCGTAATTGGAATCTCAGATCAATTTCAAATACCGGTTAAATATATTGGTGTTGGCGAGGGAATTGATGATCTTCAGGTTTTTAATAAAAATGAATTTGTAGATTCTTTTTTTAAATAACTTTTATAAAATTTATCTTTTATTGTGTGAATTTATTTAATCAAGATAGAGTTAAAAATATTATTCCCTTCGATGGTGAGGTAGATTATCATGGATTAGTTTTTTCTAAAGAGGAGTCTGAACAATATTTTAAGAATCTTTTTGAACAAATTCCATGGAAAAATGATGAAGCTTTTATATTTGGAAAGCATCATGTCACAAAAAGAAAAGTTGCTTGGTTTGGCGATCATGCCTACAGTTATAAATATTCAGGAGTGACTAAACAGGCTCATCTTTGGACTCCAAAACTACTCCAACTGAAACATAAAGTCGAAGAATTATCAGCAACAACCTACAATTCTTGTTTGTTAAATTTATACCATAGCGGAGATGAGGGGATGGGTTGGCATTCTGATGCTGAAAAAACACTTTTAGACAACGGAACTATTGCTTCTTTAACTTTAGGAGCTGAACGTAAATTTTCTTTCAAGCATAAAGAAACTAAACAACGTATCGATGTTTTATTAGAAAATGGAAGTTTATTATTAATGAAGGGAACCACACAGAAGTATTGGTTACATAGACTTCCGCCAACAAAAAAAGTGTTTTCTCCAAGAATAAATCTTACTTTTAGAACCATAATTTTATAAAGATTTGGCGAACAATAAAGATTCTATTAACCTTAATAAATTTATAAGTTCCACTGGGATTTGTTCTAGAAGAGAGGCTGAGAAATTAATTACTGAAGGTAGGGTTACTATCAATGGAAAACCAACTCAGCTTGGTAATCGAGTAATTGATGGTGATGAAGTTAAAATTGATGGAAATCCATTAAGGTCTAAACCAAAAACACTCTATATTGCTTTAAATAAACCAGTTGGTGTTGTTTGTACTACAGATACTAAGGAGCGAAAAAATATTATTAAACATGTTAATCATCCAGAGAGATTATTTCCTATAGGTCGATTAGATAAACCCTCTGAAGGCTTAATTTTTTTAACTAATAATGGTGATATTGTCAATAAGATTTTACGAGCAGGTAATAATCATCAAAAAGAATACAAGGTCACTGTAAATCGTTTAATTACAGATGTTTTTATAAAAAAAATGGCCAACGGAATTCCTATTCTTGGTACGATTACTCAAAAGTGTACTGTTCATAAAGTAAGTAATTACGAATTTAAAATTGTACTTACTCAAGGGTTGAATAGACAGATTAGAAGAATGTGCGAATATTTAGGATATGAAGTCACTAAATTAAAACGAACGAGAATAATGAATGTTAGCCTCGCAGGTTTACCTTATGGAGATTGGCGAGAACTTAGTTCTAAAGAAATAGAAACCATTAATTTACTTTTAGCATCATCTTCCAAAACGGCAGAAGCATCAAAGGATCAAAATAAAGTTAAGGGTTTTGGAAGGAAACGAACAAACTTCAATATAAAGAAAAGAAAATCTTAAGTATTATTTACAAGCTGTCATTTATCGTTTTGTGTATCTTTGCTTTCAATGAAATTTGAACTAAAAAGTAAAGATTCTAAGAGCAAGGCAAGAGCTGGAAAAATCACAACTGATCACGGTGTGATAGAAACACCAATTTTTATGCCAGTTGGTACAGTAGGTACTGTAAAAGGTGTCCATCAAACTGAATTAAAAGATGAAATTAATCCAGATATTATTTTAGGGAATACCTATCATTTATACCTAAGACCAAAAATTGAAATTTTGGAGCAGGCAGGTGGCTTGCATAAATTTATGAATTGGGACCGTAACATTTTAACAGACAGTGGAGGTTATCAGGTGTATTCATTATCAGGAAGAAGAAAAATTAACGAAGAGGGAGTAAAGTTTAAGAGCCATATAGACGGATCGATGCACTTCTTTACTCCAGAAAATGTGATGGAAGTTCAGCGAAGTATTGGAGCAGACATTATTATGGCTTTTGATGAATGCACACCTTACCCATGTGACTATAACTACGCTAAACGTTCGATGCACATGACACATCGCTGGTTAAAAAGATGTTTAACTCATTTAGATAAAACACCTTTGAAATACGATTATAATCAAACTTTTTTTCCAATTGTACAAGGAAGTACTTATAAAGATTTGAGAAAACAATCTGCAGAATTTATAGCTTCTGTTGATGCAGAAGGTAACGCTATTGGGGGGCTTTCTGTGGGAGAGCCAGCTGAAGAATTGTATGCTATGACAGAGGTGGTTTGTGAAATTTTACCTGAAGATAAACCTAGATATTTGATGGGGGTAGGGACACCCATAAATATTTTGGAAAATATCGCCCTTGGTGTTGATATGTTTGATTGTGTAATGCCAACCAGGAATGCAAGAAATGGAATGCTTTTTACTGCTCACGGTAGCATCAATATAAAAAACAAAAAATGGGAAAATGATTTCTCAGCTATAGATGCTATGGGAATTACTTATGTTGATACTTTATATAGTAAGGCCTATTTAAGACATTTATTCGCTTCAAAAGAATTATTAGGAAAACAAATAGCGTCCATACACAATTTGGGATTTTACCTTTGGTTAACCAGAGAAGCCAGGAAACATATCATATCAGGAGATTTTGCTGTATGGAAAGATAAGATGGTCAAACAGATGAATAAAAGACTATAGTGAAAAAATTAGATTGGTACATATTAAAAAGATATTTGGTAACTTTCTTGTTTACCCTTCTTATACTTATTCCAATTGCGGTTGCAATTGATATTTCTCAGCGTGTAGATAAGTTTTTAGCTCATAGTGATTTAGGTGTAGGACAAATCATAGATGAATACTATAAGAATTTTATTATTTATTATTCAAATACGTTCATGCCTCTAGCTTTATTTATTGCTGTAATATTATTTACCTCAAAACTTTCAAATAATACAGAAATTGTAGCGATGACCAATGCTAAAATTTCTTTCACAAGATTTTTATATCCATATATGGTTGGGGCCACACTTGTAACCATAATGGCATTGGTTATGAATCATTTTGTTGTTCCAAACAGTAGTAAAGAGCGGAAAAAATTTGAAAAGGAATTCTTCAATAAAAAAAGATTTAAAGATAATATTGTTGAAAACTTTAGTCTACAACTTAATGATAGTACCTACATGTATATCAAAAGTTATAGTTTTAAATCATCTCAGGGAAGTTTTTTTTCCATTGAAAATTATGAAGGGATTGAATTAGTTCAGAAACTCACAGCAGATAACATTCGTTGGGTGAAAAAAGACAGTTCGTTTAAGTTAACACGTTATAGTTTAAGAAAAGTGTTAAAAGATAGAGATAGTATTTTCTCTGGAACTAGTATTGATACCGTATTTACATTTACTCCAAAAGACTTTTTGTACAAATCAGCACTTGCTCAAGAATTACCATCTCATGAATTATCTGATTTTATTAAGATTTCTAAAAAAAGAGGTGTTAAAAATTTAAATGCCTATTTGGTAGAATTTCATAAAAGAACAAGCTTACCCATAGCATGCTATATTTTAACTTTAATTGCTGTAGCTTTAGCTTTTAAGAAAAAAAGAGGTGGTATTGGTGTGAATTTAGGAATAGGTGTGAGCATTATGTTTATTTATGTTTTTTTTCTAAAAGTAGCTGAAGTTCTTGGTGCTGTAGCTGGCGTTAATCCGTTTATATACGTATGGATACCTAATCTTATTTTTGGTTTATTAGCATTTTACCTTTATTTAAATGCAAGGAAGTAACCTAAAATACTATATCCACCTTCATCTAATTGTTTTTATTTGGGGATTTACTGCAATTTTAGGTAAATTAATATCCATAGATGCAATTCCGTTAGTTTGGTTCCGGATGTCATTAGCTTCTTTGTTTATCGCTTTCTTTTTTATTTATAAAAAAAAATCATTCAAATTAGATAAAAAGACATTAATTAAGTTTTTTTTATCTGGTATTTTAATAGCTCTTCATTGGATTACCTTTTTTAAAGCCATTAAAGTTTCCAATGTTTCCGTTGCATTAGTAACTATGAGTACAGGTGCTTTTTTTACTTCATTTATAGAACCATTTTTTTTTAAAAGAAAAATAAAAGGGATTGAAATTATTTTAGGCCTTATGGTAATTATAGGTCTATATATTATTTTTAGTTTTGAGTCTCAATATACTTTAGGAATTATTTATGCGTTGATTTCATCTTTTTTATCGGCTCTTTTTTCTGTTTTGAACGGTTTGTTTGTAAAAACATACAATGCCTCATTAATATCTTTTTACCAACTTTTTTTTGGAGCTTTTTTTATTACAATATTTTTACTAATTCAAGGGTCATTTTCACTAGATTTTTTCATATTACCAAACTCAGATTGGATTTACCTTTTACTATTAAGTAGTGTGTGTACAGCATATGCATTTATAGTTTCTGTAGATGTAATGAAACATTTGACACCCTACACAGTTATGCTTACTATAAATTTAGAACCTGTTTATGCAATTATTTTAGCATTAATTGTTTTTGGTGAAACAGAAGAAATGAATTCTGAATTTTATTTAGGAGCCTGCATTGTTTTATTTGTTGTAGTGTTAAATGGGGTTCTTAAAAATATGAAAAGTATTGTAAAGAAAGTAGGTAAGTATAAACCGTCAAAAAAATAGAATACATTGTAAATTCACACAAATTTTGTAGTAAGTTTGTAACGTTTAACAATAGATTTTTGTGAATCAATTTTATAGAAAATAAATTACTAAACTATGGAATACTTAGACTTCGAATTACCTATCAAAGAATTGAAGGAACAGCTTGGAAAATGTTATGAAATTGGAGTAGATAGTGATGTTGATGTTATCGCTACGTGTAAAAAAATTGAGAAGAAGTTAGAAAAAACAAAAAAAGAAATTTATAAAAATTTAACTCCATGGCAAAGAGTTCAGTTATCTAGACATCCAAATAGACCTTATACATTAGACTATATTAAAGCCATATGCGGTGATACTTTCATGGAGTTACATGGTGATAGAAATGTAAAAGACGATAAAGCAATGATAGGTGGCTTAGGTAAAATAGGAGATCAGTCATTTATGTTTATTGGTCAGCAAAAAGGCTACAATACAAAAACACGTCAGTACAGAAACTTTGGAATGGCAAACCCTGAAGGCTATAGAAAAGCATTACGTTTAATGAAAATGGCTGAAAAGTTTGGTATACCTGTAGTTACCTTACTTGATACCCCTGGAGCTTATCCAGGACTAGAAGCGGAAGAAAGAGGTCAGGGAGAAGCTATTGCTAGAAATATTTTAGAAATGACTCGATTAAAAACACCTATCATTACTATAGTTATTGGTGAAGGTGCTTCTGGAGGTGCAGTAGGTATCGGTGTCGGTAATAAAGTTTACATGATGGAAAATACATGGTATACAGTCATTTCTCCTGAATCTTGTTCGTCTATTTTGTGGAGAAGTTGGGAATATAAAGAACAAGCGGCATCTGCTTTAAAGTTGACAGGTGAAGACATGAAACGCCTAAAGTTAATAGACGGAATTATAAAAGAACCTGTCGGTGGAGCTCATTCTAACAGAGAAGGAGCTTTTGAAGCTGTTAAGAATACCATCTTAAGTTCTTTTGAAGAATTAAAAGATTTATCAGATGAGGAAATAGTAACTTCTAGAATGGAAAAATATGCTGAAATGGGAGTTTATAAAGAATAAATTAATGTCAATTTAAAATAAAAAAAGTCGAGATAAACATCTCGACTTTTTTTATTTTAAATTCCTGGCAATTCATCTAATAATTTTTTTAATGATGGGTTTGCTGGACTTAAGGTATTACTGTCAATAAGTTTACCCTCAGTATCAATTAAGATAAAACGTGGAATACTTCTTATCATATATTCTTTAGAAAAGCGAGCATCATCTTTTCCAGCCCATAATTGTATACCTGTTAAGTCTTTAGCTTTTACCATTGTTTTCCATTTATTACGTGCTTTTTTCCAGCTTCCATTAGATCTTCGGTCATCATCTGTAGAAATACTTATGAATGAAATATTTTTATTTTTATACTCCTTTTCAAGCATTTTTAGGTAAGGAAATTGAGCGATACAAGGTCTACACCAAGTGGCCCAAATGTCAATATATACATATCTCCCTATAAAATCTGATAGTGAAGATGTTCCACCGCTATAGTTCTCGTAATTTGAAAAATCTGGCGCTTTATTTCCTTTTTTTAATTTCTCTTCACTAATTACTTGTTCTAAAATTTGAGTATGCATCACGTCATAATTGTCTTCTAATTTTTTAAAGAGGTTTTCATTTTGTTCATCAGAATCATTTACTATCAACTCATTGGCATTAGGATACATTTTAGAAATACTATCCATTCCTTTTCTGAAATAATTAATTTTATTTAAAAACGCTTCTTTTTCTAGAATCATAAACCCTTTAACATTTCCAGAACTTTGACCAAAATTATATCGACTTACAAAAAAATTATTACTGTCTGCTCCTTCATCATTTCCCTCATATTTAAAACTTTTAAAAAAACTATTTGAATCACTCGTTAATTTTAAGTGGTATCCATTTTTTAAAAAAACGATTCCTCTTTTGTTAGTTGAGGAGTATATGTTGAATAAACTTGCTTCAGGAACTTTCAAGGTGTCTTTAAAGGTTCCATCTTCAGAGATCTTAATAACCTTAGTTAATCCCTTGCCTAAAATTGTTAGGGTAGAATCTTTAGATTTTTCAAGGGTTCCACTGAATGTTAAATACCCTTTTGCGTGTTCTGTATGGCAAGAACTTAATAAGGTTAAGATTATAATTATCAGACTTAGTCTTTTCATTACTACCAAATTTTAAAATTTCTCAAAGATAAATACTATTTGAATAGAAAAATTGTTAAAATTTGTTGCATAATCAACATCGTTTGTTGATTTTTACAACTATAACTGATCTTTATGACTGCAACACACATAATAGACTCTAATCCTTTAGATCTTAGTATTATACAGGATATATTAATACATGGTAAAAAGCTTTCGCTCTCTGAAAATGCTAAAGAACGTATTAAAAAATGTAGGGCCTATTTAGATGATAAAATGTCTTCAGTAGTAAAGCCTATTTATGGAATTAATACTGGATTTGGTGCGTTATACAATGTAGAAATTAAAGGAGAAAATTTACAGAAACTACAAGAAAATTTAGTGATGAGTCATGCTTGTGGAACAGGAGATGAGGTTCCAGACGAAATTATTAAATTGATGTTGCTGTTAAAAATACAATCATTAAGTTATGGTCATTCAGGGGTACAATTAGCAACTGTGAATCGTTTAATCGATTTTTATAATAATAATATTTTCCCCGTTGTTTATGAACAAGGTTCTTTAGGCGCCTCGGGAGATTTATCACCATTAGCTCATTTAGCCTTGCCATTGATTGGGTTAGGTGAGGTGAAATTTAATGATCAAAGAATTTCAGGAAAAGAGGTTTTAGATCGTTTTGACTGGTTGAAAATTAATCTTCAATCTAAAGAAGGTTTAGCGTTATTAAATGGCACTCAGTTTATGACGGCCTATGGAATCTATAATTTATTAAAAGCACACAAAATTTCTTACTTATCCGATTTAATAGGGACAATTTCCTTGGAAGCTTTCGATGGAAGAATAGAGCCTTTTAACGAATTAGTTCATTTAGTCCGACCTCATAATGGTCAAATAAATACTGCAAAAAGGGTAAGGGAGTTTTTAGAAGGAAGCCATCTTATTAAACAAGAAAAAATACATGTACAAGATCCTTATTCATTTCGTTGTATTCCTCAAGTTCATGGTGCTTCCAAAGACACAATTAAATTTGTAACAAAAACCTTTTTAACTGAAATAAATTCTGTTACTGACAATCCTAATATTTTTGTAGAAGAAGATCAAATAATTTCTGGAGGAAATTTTCATGGTCAGCCCCTTGCATTGGCTTTTGACTTTTTAACTATAGCTATGGCAGAATTAGGGAATATTTCTGAACGTAGAATTTATCAATTAGTTTCTGGGCATAGACATTTGCCTCCATTTTTAGTTTCTAACCCAGGCTTAAATAGTGGTTTTATGATTCCACAATATACAGCTGCAAGTATCGTAAGTCAGAACAAACAATATGCAACTCCATCGAGTGTAGATTCTATAGAATCAAGCAATGGACAAGAAGATCATGTAAGTATGGGTGCTAATGGAGCGACTAAATGTAAAAAAGTAATTGATAATATTCAAACCGTATTAGCTATTGAATTATTTACGGCTTCCCAAGGATTGACTTTTGGAAAATTAAAGAGCTCACCATTTTTAGAGTCATTTATTAATTCATTTAGAAAAGAGGTTGCTATTGTTTTAGAAGATAGGGTTATGTTTAATGACATTGAAAATGCGTCTAATTTTATAAATACCTTGGAAATTGATGCTCATGAGTTATTCTAAGGATTTTAAAATTAATGTAGCTGTATAAAATTAAAAAACCCAAGTATTTGCTTGAGTTTTTTATTTAGTCTTTAGCTTCTGTTTTTTTCTCTTTAACTTTCTTTCCTTTTTTTATTTTTATAGTAAGGTCATTTTTTTGCTCATCTAAATCCATAGTAATTGTATCACCTTCTGTTAATTTAGAATTCACAATTTCTTCTGCTAAAGCATCTTCAATATATTTTTGAATGGCTCTCTTTAAAGGTCGTGCTCCATACTTTTTATCAAAACCTTTGTCTGCTATATAATCTTTTGCTTTGTCGCTTAGCTTGAGTGTATAGCCTAAATCTAGGATTCTGTGAAGCAATTTATCAAGTTCAATGTCTATTATAGAATGAATATCTTCTCTTTCTAAAGCATTAAAAACAATTACATCATCTATCCTGTTTAAAAATTCAGGAGCAAATGATTTTTTTAAAGCACCTTCAATAATCCCTTTAGCGTGTTCATCTGATTGATCTTTTCTGGCTGAAGTTCCAAAACCAACACCAGCACCAAAGTCTTTAAGTTGGCGAGCTCCAATATTAGAAGTCATAATGATAATAGTGTTTCTAAAATCAATTTTTCTTCCCAAACTATCAGTTATGTGCCCATCATCTAAGATTTGTAATAACATATTAAATACATCAGGATGCGCTTTTTCAATTTCATCTAACAGCACAACTGCATATGGTTTTCTTCGAATTTTTTCTGTTAATTGTCCACCTTCTTCATAACCTACATATCCAGGAGGAGCTCCAATTAATCTAGAAATTGCAAATTTCTCCATGTATTCACTCATATCTATTCTGATTAAAGAATCTTCAGAATCAAATAATTCACGTGCTAATACTTTTGCTAATTGTGTTTTCCCAACACCTGTTTGTCCCAAGAAAATAAAGGAACCTATAGGTTTGTTAGGGTCTTTTAATCCAACTCTATTTCGTTGAATTGCTTTCACAACTTTAGAAACAGCTTCATCTTGTCCAATTACTTTTCCTTTAATTAGTTGAGGTAATTCGCCCAGCCTATGGCTTTCTGCTTCAGCAACTCTATTAACAGGAATTCCTGTCATCATAGATACAACTTCAGCAACATTGTCTTCAGTAACTAGCTCCCTATTTAATTTGGAATCATCTTCCCATTGTTGTTGAGCAGAATGTAATGCAGCTTCAATATTTTTTTCATCATCACGTAATTTTGCTGCTTCTTCATATTTTTGACCATTTACAGCTTTGGTTTTTCGTTCTCTGACAATCACCAATTGCTTCTCTAATTCCAATACTTGATCAGGAACTACAATGCTGGTAATATGAATTCTGGAACCTGCCTCATCTAATGCATCAATTGCTTTGTCAGGCAGATACCTGTCTGTCATATATCTATTTGTTAACTTAACACAAGCATCAATTGCTTCATCGGTATAATCTACATGATGATGTGCCTCATATTTTTCTTTGATATTATTTAAAATTTGTATGGTTTCCTCAACACTAGTAGGGTTTACAATTATTTTTTGAAAACGTCTTTCTAAAGCACCATCTTTTTCAATATTTGTTCTGTATTCATCCAGCGTCGTAGCACCAATACACTGAATCTCCCCTCTAGCTAAAGCTGGTTTTAACATGTTTGAGGCATCTAGTGATCCTGTAGCTCCACCAGCACCTACAATAGTATGAATTTCATCTATAAATAAAATAATATCATCATTTTTTTCAAGCTCATTCATTAATGCTTTCATGCGTTCTTCAAATTGACCTCTGTATTTTGTGCCAGCTACTAGACTCGCTAAATCTAGAGAAACAATTCTTTTGTCAAAAAGAATTCGAGATACCTTTCTGTTAATAATTCGTAATGCAAGTCCTTCTGCTATGGCAGATTTCCCAACACCTGGTTCACCAATTAACATAGGATTGTTTTTTTTACGTCTACTTAAAATTTGAGAAACACGTTCTATTTCTTTGTGACGCCCAACAACAGGATCTAATTTACCAGTTTCAGCTAAGAAAGTTAAATCTCTTCCGAAGTTGTCTAACACTGGTGTTTTAGATTTTTTATTGACTTTACTTTTTTGAGATTGATCGTATGGATTAGATTTTTCTGAGGCAAATTCACTATCATCAGAAGGGGTTTCTGAAATGGGACTTGTAGGTAAATCATTATCATCATTATCAGTATGAAGCTCCTTGTATAAAGTTTTGGCTTGATCATAATCAACATCATATTTATTTAATAATTTAGTCGATGGATCATTTTCATTCCTCAAAATGCATAATAACAAGTGTGCAGTGTCGATGGCTTCACTTTGATATAATTTGGCTTCTAAAAAAGTTGTTTTCAAAGCTTTTTCTGCTTGTCTTGTTAAATGGAGACTTTTTTTCTTGTTGTCTTCAAGTATTGTTGGAGCTGATGGATTTAGTAACTCAAGTTTTTTTCTTACCAATTCTAAGTCAATTTGAAAAGTGAGCAATATTTCTATTGCTTTACCGTCTCCCTTTCGAATTAATCCTAGAAGTAAATGTTCAGTTCCAATGAAGTCATGACCTAATCTTAGGGCCTCCTCTTTACTAAATGTGATTACATCTCTTACCTTTGGTGAAAAATTTTCGTCCATATATCGCTTTTTCTTTATTGTAAATTTAACCTTTTTTGTTTTATAAAATGCAAAAAGAATGCCATCAATTGTAAACTGACAATTTGACCCCCAAAACACCTTCAGAAAGGCTTGTAAATCAAGGGTATAAAACAACTGTGAAAATTATCAATAAATGTTAATAACTATGGGCTTTTCAGGCGCTAAAACCTTTGCTAAAAATAGGATTTATAGTATCTTGCTAATTGTAAATAAATTAGTTAAAATTTAACACTAAAAACAAGGTATGGCAGAGGGAGAAAAGTTGATTCCTATTAACATAGAAGAGCAGATGAAATCTGCATATATTGATTATTCAATGTCCGTGATAGTCTCAAGAGCATTACCCGATGTAAGAGATGGTTTAAAACCCGTTCATAGAAGAGTTTTATACGGAATGCATGAGTTGGGTATTAAAGCTACCGGTTCATATAAAAAATCAGCAAGGATTGTTGGAGAAGTTTTGGGTAAGTATCATCCACATGGAGATACTTCAGTTTATGATTCTATGGTTCGTATGGCACAAAATTGGAGTGTTCGTTACATGATGGTTGATGGTCAAGGTAATTTTGGTTCTGTTGATGGAGATAGCCCAGCAGCAATGAGATATACCGAGGTTAGAATGCAGAAAATATCTGAGGACATGTTGTCAGATATTGAAAAAGATACTGTAGATCATAGACTTAATTTTGATGATACACTTCATGAACCAACGGTTCTTCCAACAAGAATTCCAAATCTTTTGGTAAATGGAGCTTCAGGTATAGCAGTAGGTATGGCAACTAATATGGCTCCCCACAATCTGACTGAAGTTGTAAATGGAACATTAGCTTATATTCAAAATAGAGATATTGAGATTGATGAATTAATGGAGCATGTAAAAGCACCAGATTTTCCAACAGGAGGAATAATTTATGGATATGAAGGGGTGAAAGATGCTTTTCACACAGGAAGAGGGCGAATAGTTATGCGTGCTAAAGCTGTAATCGAAGAAGTTAAAGGAAGAGAATGCATTATAGTTACTGAAATTCCTTATCAAGTTAATAAGGCAGAAATGATTAAAAAAACTGCTGAATTAGTCAATGATAAAAAACTAGAAGGAATTTCAAATATTAGAGATGAATCTGATAGGAATGGTATGCGAATTGTTTACATATTAAAACGTGATGCTATTCCTAATATAGTTTTAAATAAATTATATAAATACACCGGTTTACAAACCTCTTTTAGTGTTAATAATATTGCACTAGTAAATGGTCGTCCAGAACAATTAAACTTAAAGCAGTTAATTCATTATTTTGTTGAACACAGACATGAGGTAGTTGTTAGAAGAACGAAGTTTGAATTAAAAAAAGCTGAAGCAAGAGCTCATATTCTACAAGGATTAATAATTGCTTCTGATAATATTGATGAGGTAATAAAAATTATTAGAGGATCTAGCAACGCTGATCTTGCTCGTGAAAGGTTAATTGAAAGATTTGAATTAACTGAAATTCAAGCTAAAGCAATTGTTGAGATGAGGTTACGTCAGCTAACTGGTCTTGAGCAAGATAAGCTAAGGGCAGAATTTGATGAAATCATGAAAACCATCATTGATTTGAAAGATATTTTAGACAACGAGTCTAGACGTTATCAAATCATAACTGACGAATTAGTTGCTGTTAGAGACAAGTATGGTGATGAGCGTAGGTCTCAAATTGAGTATGCTGGTGGAGACATGAGTATCGAAGATATGATTCCAAACACTAAGGTAGTTGTTACTATTTCTAATGCTGGATATTTAAAAAGAACTAACCTTGATGAATATAAAGTTCAAAATAGAGGAGGTCGAGGTCAAAAAGGAGTAGCTACTAGGAATGAAGATTTTCTAGAACATTTATTTGTGGGAACAAATCACCAATATATGTTGTTTATCACTCAGAAAGGTAAGGTATTTTGGATGCGTGTTTAGGAGATTCCAGAAGGGGGTAAAAACTCTAAAGGAAGAGCAATGCAAAATTTGATAAACATAGAGCAAGATGACAAGGTTAAAGCATTTTTAGTAACCCAAGATCTTAAAGATGAAGAGTACATTAATAACCACTATGTTATCATGGCTACCAAAAAAGGTCAGGTGAAGAAAACATCACTAGAACAATATTCTAGACCGAGAACTAATGGTATTAATGCCATTACTATCCGTGAGGGTGATGAGTTACTAGAAGCTAAATTAACATCTGGAGATAGTCAGGTAATGTTGGCTTTAAAATCTGGTAAATCTATTCGATTTGAAGAGGCGAAAACAAGACCAATGGGAAGAACTGCTTCAGGAGTAAGAGGAATTACTTTAGCTCATGAAAATGATGAAGTAATCGGAATGGTTGCTGTCAATGATATGGAAAGTAATATTTTAGTAGTTTCTGAAAGAGGTTATGGTAAGCGTTCTAAACTAGAGGACTACAGAGTAACCAATAGAGGAGGTAAGGGTGTAAAAACTTTAAACATATCTGAAAAAACAGGTAATTTAGTGGCCATCAAAAATGTAGATGATTCTAATGATTTAATGATTATTAATAAATCTGGAATAACAATAAGAATGGCAGTCGAAGACCTTCGTGTGATGGGAAGAGCTACACAAGGTGTAAAACTAATTAATATTAAAGACTCTGACAGTATTGCTGCAGTAGCCAAGGTAATGCACGAAGAAGATAATGATGAAGAAGGAATTACAGAAGCTGCTTCAGATGAAGGTGATAACACTTCTGAAACTGATAACATAACAAACGATAACCAAGAATAACAAATAAAAAATTAAACAATTTAAGATGAAAACGAAAGTATTAGCAATTGTATTAGGATTAGTAACTATTTCAACTTTTGCGCAAAAAAATGAATTAAAAGCAGCAGAAAAGGCTTTGAAAATTTTAGATTATCCAACAGCAATAACAGCCATAAGTTCGGCTGAATCTTTAATTGCAAATATGGATGACAAAATTAAAGGAAAGTTCTATTTTGTAAAAGCTCAAGCTTTTTATGGAAAAAAAGATTTTAAAACTGCAGCCATTGCTTTTGAAAACTTGTTTAATTTTGAGAATGAAACAGGCAAGATGAGGTATACTCAAATGGCAACTACACTTCAAAATCAAATGGTTCAAGAAGTATACCAATTAGCAAGCGATCAATACACAGCTAAAGATTACAAAAACGCATCTGATAGTTTTTATTTGACTTATCAATTAAGTAAGGCAGATACTATTTTCATCTATAATGCTGCAGTAAGTTCAAGTCTAGCCAAAGATTATGATAATTCTTTGAAATATTATAAAAAGTTACAAGATATCGGGTATACTGGCATTTCTAAAATATTTTATGCTACAAATAAGCAGACAGATGAAAAAGATGATCTTGGAGATGAAAAGAATAGAGATTTACAGGTGAAATTAGGTCTTTATAAGGATCCGGTTAATGAATTAACTGAATCTAAAACTGGAGATATTATTAAGAATGTTGCCTATATTTTAAAAAGTCAAGGAAAAACTGAAGAAGCTTTAGTTGCAGTAGGTGAAGCCAGAAAATCTTATCCAAATGATATCAATTTAATTTTAACTCATGCAGATATCTATTTCCAATTAAAAAATATGGAAAAGTATGGGGAGTTGATAGAACTAGCGATAAGTATAGACCCAAATAACCCACAACTGTTTTTTAATTTAGGTGTAATTAGTTTTAATGATGGTAAAATTGAAGAGGCTAGAAAAAATTATGAGAGAGCAATTGAATTAAAAGAGGATTACGGCGATGCTTATTTAAATTTGGCTATAGTTGTTATGGATCAGGAGAAAGAAATTGTTGATGAAATGAATCAAAACTTATCTGATTTTGATAAGTACGACGAATTGCTAGAAAAGCAAAAAGGAGTTCATAAACAAGCATTACCTTATTTAGAAAAAGCTGATAAATATAGTAGAAGTATAAATACTGTTCAGCTTTTGATGAATATATATCAAACTTTAGCGATGGATGAAAAAGCAGCTGAGTTTACAGATTTGTATAGAGAAATGAGAGATTAAAAATTGTGTTAATCTATTAAAAAAAAAGTCAACATTAATGTTGACTTTTTTTATATAATTTTTTTAATTACCCTTAATTTGTGGGTATGTGTTTTGGTGTCTACATTGTATATGCCACTGTGATCTAGTGTATCTATTCTTACTTTTCCGTGAGCATGTATAATGTGATAATCATTCATAATAATTCCAACATGTACAATATTACCTTCTTCATTGTCAAAAAAGGCCAAGTCACCAGGTTCAGATTCTTCTATAAAACTTAAAACTTCTCCCTGTGTAGCTTGATCTCTAGCATCTCTAAGAAGAGCGTGGCCACATAGTTTATAAACTAATTGTGTAAAACCAGAACAATCTATTCCAAAAGGGGTTTTTCCACCCCATAAATAAGGTGTGTTCAAAAATTGAAATGCTTTTCGAATGATTTCGTTCTTTGCTAATTTTTCTGAACTAACATTACCATCGTAGAAATAATCTTTTGTTCCAATTGTAAAGTGATTATTATGATAAAAAGGTAACCTAGAGCCAATAGAAATAGTACTTAGATCATTTTCTTTTGTGGTAACAAAATCTATTATCTCAGTAGTATAATAATCTTTAGAATTTGATAAATTGTTAAAAGTTTCCTCGTCTATTTCTTCATATTGCTTGTTATCAATATAGCCAATATAACCATCATAACTCAATTCGATTTTACTCCACTTTAACTCTCTTTCTAGTACTTTAAATTCCTCTCCAAAAAGGATCTGAGAGACCATTTCTGATGCATCACTTGCTTCTAAACGAAGAGGAACAATACTTAAATTACAAATGCCGTAGAGCATATTTTTTTATTTTAAAGAGATTCAATAATCATTGCACTGGCACCACCACCACCATTGCAAATACCTGCAGCACCAATTTTAGCTTTATTTTGTTTTAATACAGAGATTAGTGAAATAATTATTCTTGCTCCTGAAACCCCCAAGGGATGCCCTAAAGAAACTGCACCACCATTAACATTTACTATGTCATTTTTTAATCCTAGTATTTTCATATTAGCTAATCCAACTACAGAAAAAGCCTCATTTAATTCAAAGTACTCTATTTCATCAATAGACATTTCTATTTTTTCTAAAGCTTTTGGAATTGCTTTTGATGGGGCGGTAGTAAACCATTTTGGTTCATGGGCGG
>Ga0102889_1000423_pt1 | contig 17631 bp, 19 predicted proteins | sample Colrivmet1551A02_FD_84505 | JGI IMG/M metagenome (GOLD analysis project Ga0102889, IMG submission 84505) | Estuarine microbial communities from the Columbia River estuary - metaG 1551A-02 | ecosystem: Environmental > Aquatic > Marine > Intertidal zone > Estuary | place: USA: Columbia River...
TGGGAATGTTAGAAACGAGGGTATTAGACTTCGAAAATGTAATTATAACCTCTGTTAATGAAAATATTATTCCTTCCAGTAGTTCGCAAAATTCATTTATCCCGTTTGATATAAAAGTTGAATTTGGATTACCAACATATAAAGAAAAAGACGCTATTTATTCGTATCATTTCTTTCGTTTGTTACAAAGAGCAAAAAACATTTTTATCCTCTACAATACAGAAAATGACACGTATGGTAGTGGGGAAAAAAGTAGATTTATATCTCAATTGGAATTAATAAAACCTGATTTAATCTCTAAGCAAATTGCTCCAAGAGTTGTTACAGAAAAAAAAGAACAGCCTGAAGTTATAAAAAATAAACAGGTCTTAGACCGTTTAAAGGAATTAGCAAGTGATGGTCTTTCTCCCTCTTCACTTACTAATTATCTATACAATCCAATTGCATTTTATAAGCAAAAAATTCTACAAATAAGCGAGTTAGATTTAGTAGAAGAAACAATCGCTGCAAATACTATGGGTACTGTTATTCATGACACATTAGATGAATTATATAAACCCTATATCAACAAATTTTTAACTACAGATCATCTTGATCAAATGATTAAGGATTATCAAAGCTTGGTTACAAAGTATTTTATCAAATACTTTAAAAATGGAGATGTTACTAAAGGTAAAAATCGATTGGTGTTTGAAGTTTCAAATCGATTTGTAAAACGTTTTCTTTCTATGGAAAAAAAAGTATTACAAAAAGGGCATAGTATAAAAATTTTAGGTGCTGAATTAAAATTAAATACGTCAATTCATATTCCTGGAATAGATTTCCCAATTAAAATAAGAGGTATAGTAGATAGAATTGATGAGTTTGATGGGGTTACAAGAATAATCGATTATAAGACAGGAAAAGTGAATCCAGCAGATTTAAAAGTACTAAGTTTTGAAGAAATTAAGGATGTTAAATACAGTAAAGCAATTCAGGTTTTATTATATGCGTTTCTATATAGTCAAAACAATCCTTTGGTAAAAGAACAGCCTTTGGTTGCTGGAATTATTTCTTTTAAAAACTTAAAAGCTGGACTTTTAAAAATCAATTTTTCATCTAAAGTAAAAAACCCTGAGCACAACATAAACATAGAGAAATTAGATGATTTTATGGATCAAATATCACTTCTTTTGCAAGAAATATACAATCCAGAAATTCCCTTTAAAGAACCTAAAAAGCTTTCATTCCATTAGAATTGGTTCTTTAACAAGAATAAACTAATTACAGTTTTTATGTCTAGTATATCCAAAATGAGCAATTTCCCATTTGTTGTTTGTTTTTACGAGATAAAACAAATCAACTCCACAATGTGAAAAAGAACCATTTAAATAAAAGTCATAGGGTGCCCAAACAGAAGCAATGTAGCCATCGGTAATCACCTTAGCATCCCAATATCGCTCTCGAAATTGTTCTGAAGTTTTTGGGTTCATTCTTAAAGAAATGGATTGATCATTGTCTAGCACGGCAGTAGACCCCATACCCTTTTGATCAACATTTGTAACAATTCTATTAATTCCTTTATAAAGTATCTTATTAAAAATACGTTTATCTTTTGTGTTAACGGCAATCATAAATTGGTCGATAACCGCTAAAATTTCTTCTTTATCATCTCCTGAAGCTACAGTTCCAAAAGGTGCTTTAGCGTAATTATCAGGGGGGTTAATTGACAATGATTGTGAGTACAAGAAGCTACATTTTAAGACAAACAAAAAAAAGATACTTTTATTCATTATGATAATTTTAAAATTCTATTAAAGTGGAGCATATCGGATTCGAACCGATGACCTCTACGCTGCCAGCGTAGCGCTCTAGCCAACTGAGCTAATGCCCCAATTATTGTCTCCCACTAAGAATTAATAATGGAATGGAACAATGGAATTCAGATTTTAATACCGTATTTTTCTCCCAAAGTTTTTGAAAAAAACCTCTTTTTCTTCTAAATACACATAATAAATCTGGATTATTTGATTGAAAATGTTCTAAAACTCCTTGAAAAGTAGTTACATTTTCTGTGCTAGAAAATGTATTTTGAAGTCCTTTTAATGAGGGGTCTACTTTTAAATCCTCTTCCTTATAATCAGGGGTTTTTACCAACAATAAATTTATTTTAGTATTAAAAAGTCTTTTAATTTCTTGCAACGGAGTTAATACCTTTTGGTGTTCTAAGATTCCTGATTTAAAAGCTGTTAAGGCTACTTTAAATGGACTAAATTTATACTCTTCAGGAACGATTAACACAGGAATTTCAGTTTGTTTTACAATACTTCCTGATGTACTTCCTAAAAACACCTCTTCTTTTATTGAATTACTCCTTGGCCCTACTACAATTAAATCAATTCCTAATTCTTCATGAACAGCATTAATACTTTCTAATGTCCCACCTTTTGCTGAAATCATTTTAACATCAACTCCCTCGGTATCAACAGCACTAATAATTGTCTGTATGTATAAGTTGGTTTCTCTTTCTAAGATATCATTAATATTAATAAAAGTTCCTGCTTTAGTAAGTGCTTTATAAGCCCTAAAAACAAAAACTTTAGCACCTATCTCTTTGGCAAAATCTATCGCATATTGTAATGTATTGGAAGCATTTTCTTTGGAACCTATAGGGACTAAAATGTGTTTGATCATTCTTAGAAATAAAGTTAGCGACGTAGATTTTGTATTCTAAACAAAGGTACATTTTTTTAGAGGATTTAAATTTCTTCCAATGTCAAATTGTAACTTTGTCTTTGACTATTTTTATCTTTTGAAAACAGACATTAGCTTTAAACGAATACATGAACTTGCAATTCCTGCATTAATAGCTGGCGTCGCTGAACCACTTATCTCTATAACAGATACAGCTATTATTGGTAATATAGATTTTAATGCAAAAGAAAGTCTTGGTGCCGTTGCCATTGTAGGCTCTTTTTTATCCATGTTGATTTGGGTATTTGCCCAAACAAGAAGTGCTGTTTCTTCTATCATTTCTACCTATTTAGGTTCAAATAAACTAGAAGAAGTGAAAACATTACCTGCTCAAGCCATCTTAATTATTGTAAGCCTAAGTGTGATTGTTATTTCACTTACCTACCCTTTTGCTGAATATATTTTTGAAATATATGGTGCAAAGCAACGCATATTATCTTATGCAGTAGAATACTACAAAATACGAATCATTGGACTCCCTTTCACACTATTTGTTTTTACAATTTTTGGAACCTTTAGAGGATTACAAAATACACTTTATCCGATGCTTATTGCTATTTCAGGGGCGCTTTTAAATGTTGTTTTTGATTGGATTCTCGTATACGGAATAGAGGGTTGGATTCCTGCTATGAATATTAAAGGCGCTGCTTATGCAAGTGTTATCTCTCAAATAGTAATGGCTGTTGTTGCAGGGTATTTACTTCTTAAAAAAACAACCATAAGTTTAAAGTTTGTATTACCATTTAACAAAGAAATTCCGAGACTTATAAAAATGGTTTTTGATTTATTTTTAAGAACAATTGCATTAAATGCTGCGTTAATTTTTGCTGTTTATAAAGCCACTAGCTATGGAACAAATACATTAGCAGCGTATGGAATTGGAATTCAATTGTGGTTGTTTGGAGCTTTTTTTATTGATGGATATTCTAGTGCGGGTAATATTTTGTCAGGACGTTTATTAGGCGCAAAAGAATACGACACATTGTTGAGTTTAGGGAGAAAATTAATTATCTACGGGCTATCTTCAGGTGTTTTTCTTGCAGGAATTGGTTTTCTTTTTTATGACTTCATAGGGGAAGTATTCATAAAAGATGCTGCAGTTCTTCAACGTTTTTATGATGTTTTTTGGATCATATTAATTATGCAGCCACTTTGTGCCATTACCTTTATTTTTGACGGAATGTTTAAAGGGATGGGGTTTACAGCATTCTTGAGAAATCTTTTACTGCTTTCCACTCTTTTAATATTTATTCCGTCATTACTGGTTTTTGATACTTATAATTATAAATTAGAAGGAGTTTGGTTTACTTTTTCACTTTGGATATTGGCTAGAGGAATACCTTTATTATTGAAATTTAGAAGAAAGTTTTTACCCTTGGTTGAAAAGAAGTAATTTTGAAAAAAATATTTACATGAGTATGATTAGAATTACCAAAAAGTTTGATTTTGAAACAGGTCACGCCCTTTATGGCTATGATGGAAAATGTAAAAATATACATGGTCACAGCTATAAACTCTTTGTAACCGTTCAAGGAACTCCAATAACTGATACCACTCATGTTAAATATGGAATGGTGATTGACTTTACCGATTTAAAAAAAATTGTAAAAGAGGAAATTGTAGATAAATTTGATCATGCTACTGTTTTTAATAAAAACACCCCTCATTTAGAATTAGCAACACTATTGAGTGAAAGAGACCATGATGTGATATTGGTAGACTATCAACCTACAACAGAAATGATGGTGATTGACTTTGCAGAAAAAATCAGTAAAAGGCTTCCAGAAAATATTTCTCTATTTTCAATAAAATTACAAGAAACAGAGAGCTCTTTTGCAGAATGGTATGCAAGTGAAAATTAATTCTATTTTTAGTAAAAAATATTGATTTTACTAGTATATTTGATAAACATTTCCTTATGAAAACGCTAAAACTTATACTGTTTGCAGTTATTACTTCAACAATACTGAGTTGTGCAGACAACTCTACCGAGCCAGAACTTATTTTATCAAATGAAAGTTTAGCCGGAAACTATGATATTGCTGTGTTAGACTCAGATTTAGAAACTAGTACTGTAGTTGCTGATGTTCCCGTTACTGTAGCTAATGCTAGTCTAGTTGGTGACACGTTTCAGGTTGATGTTATTATTAATGCTGATGGCACGTTTTCTGCAGGGGGGCAATATAGAGTGGTAAGTACTATAACCCCTGTTGGTACAGCTCCAATAACAGAAACTGAAATTATAACGTTTGACCCATCTTCTGGATCTTATATATTAAATACATTACAGAATACCATTACTTTTTCAAGTCAGGATATGAGTTTATTGGAAGGTACTTTTAACGTTATTGTTTTTAATGAAACTACATTTACGCTCAACCAACAAGTTGAGGAAACTCTTGGGGATTTAACGGTAAAGGCTAATGTTAACCTAAGCTTAGAAAGAAAATAATAGCTCAGCGATATCATTTTCCATTATAGCTATTCATTGTATTGTTAATTCCTGCTGTACCAAAAGATAAAATGGCTTTTACAGCAATAGGAATTCTTTCTATAAGTTGGCTTTCTTCTTCTTTAGTCCAAGAACCAAGAACAAAATCTGCCTGACGCCCTCTAGCATAATTTCCACCAACTCCAAAACGGAATCTATTGTATTGCTGGGTATTTAATTTTTCTTGAATATCTTTTAAACCATTGTGACCTCCTGCGCTTCCTTTTATTTTAATTCTTATCGATCCAAAATCTATATGTACATCATCAGTTACAATACATAGATTTTCTAGGGGAATTTTCTCCTGATTCACCCAGTACTTCACAGACTTTCCGCTTAAGTTCATATATGTACTTGGTTTTAATAAAATAAAAACTCTTCCCTTATACCTAAAGCGAGTTATATCTCCTAATTTTTCTGTTTCAAAACTAGCATCTTGGTCCTTTGCAAGTGCATCTAAAACTTGAAAACCTATATTATGACGAGTATTTTCATAAGTATCTCCAATATTCCCAAGACCAACAATTAAAAATTTTTTCATCACCTCTTGTTTACTCTCTATTTGTTTCTTAGAAAAGAATTTAAAAATATTCATTACGTAAAAATAAGAAAATAAAAAAGCGCTACAGAATGTAACGCTTTATATCATTTTCTAAACATGTAGATCATCTATTGATGAATTACTACTTTTTATTCAGCTACAGCTTCTGTTGCTTCTTCAGTTACTGCTTCAGCATCTTCAGCTACTTCATCCTCTACTGCGTTACGAGATGTTCTCACTTGAACAACTACAGTATTGTCTGGGTGCATAAATGTATAATCGTCATTAAAAATTTGTGTAACAAATAATTTACTTCCAATCTTTAATTCTGATATATCAGCAGTTACATAATCTGGCAACTTAGATGGTATTGCTTTAATTTTTAATTTTCGATTGGTAAAGCGTAAAGAACCTCCATTTAAAACTCCTGGAGATACTCCTGTTAATTTTACTGGAATATTCATCGCTACTTCCTTATCATCAAATAACTGATAAAAATCTATGTGTAAGATTTTATCGGTTACTGGGTGAAACTGGATGTCTTGTAAGATGGTTAAAATTTTATCACTACCTAATTCAATCGTTGCTGTATATACATTTGGAGTATATACCAGTTTCTTGAATAATTTTTCTTCTGCAGAAAAATGAACTGGCTTATCTCCTCCGTATATAACACAGGGAACCATACCAGCATTACGTAAGGCTTTAGTTGCTACTTTGCCCACGCTTTCTCTTTTTGATCCTTTGATTGTAATTGATTTCATTACTTTTTTACTTAAAATTTAGTTACATTAAAAATTGGTCACTTATCGATGTATTGTCTTGAACTTTTGTCATAACATCAGCGAATAAGGGCGCGCAAGTTACAACTTTTATTTTAGAAATCTCCTTCTTTAATGGAATGGTGTCAGATACAATTAACTCAGTTAATTTAGAGTTTTGAATCTTATCATATGCATCTCCTGAGAGTATAGGATGAGTACATATTGCCCTTACACTTAAAGCTCCTCTATCCATCATTAAATTAGCTGCTCTTGCAAGGGTTCCTCCGGTATCTATCATATCGTCTACTAAAATCACATTCTTGCCTTTAACGTCTCCAATAAGCTCCATATGTCCAATAACATTTGCCTTTTTTCTTTGCTTGTAACAAATAACTACATCAGACATCAAATATTTAGAATAAGCATAAGCTCTTTTAGACCCACCCATATCTGGTGAGGCTATTGTTAAATTGTCTAATTTTAAATTATTGATATATGACATGAAAATTGTAGAAGCATACAAATGGTCTACTGGTTTTTCAAAAAAGCCTTGAATCTGATCTGCATGTAGATCCATAGTCATAATTCTTGTAGCTCCAGCTGCTTGTAACAAGTTTGCAACTAACTTAGCTCCGATAGCAACTCTAGGTTGATCTTTTCTGTCTTGACGAGCCCACCCAAAATAAGGCATTACAGCAGTAATGTGTCTTGCAGAAGCTCGTTTAGCTGCATCTAACATTAATAACATCTCCATTAAATTATCTGCAGTAGGAAATGTAGAGCCTATTATAAAAACTCTTCTACCTCTAACAGATTCCTCAAAAGCAGGCTGAAATTCTCCATCACTAAATTTTGTTGTTTTTACTTTTCCAAGAGGGACCCCATATTCTTTTGCTATTTTCTCGGCCAATATCATGCTTTGAGAACAAGCAAAAAGCTTTGGAGATAGTTGTTTTTTAGACATTTAGTTTGGTTTAATTAGGTTAGTTTTTAATGTATAAAACAAAAGTAAAATTATTTGACGAGTTTTTAAGATTAAATCTCACATTCATAAAATATTTTTTAGATTTGCAAACTATAAATGCTCGAGTGGCGGAATTGGTAGACGCGCTGGATTCAAAATCCAGTTCTTTCGGGAGTGTGGGTTCGATTCCCACCTCGAGTACGAATAAATCTAAAAGCAAGCTAAAATATAAAGCTTGCTTTTTTGTTTTTGTGGGTTTTTATATAGTTAGGAATGATTACAAAACCGTCTGAAATGATTCCGTTACATTATTAAGTAAGTAAAAAAATAGAAATAATATTATGATATAAAGTAAAATACCAAGTGAGGTAAATGACAAGTACTTTAAATACTTTAATTTTTTGTTGTGATTTTTATTTTTTCTAGTTTTCATATAATTATAACATCGACTGGTATAAATCAAACTAGGAGGTATACAAAATTGATATAAATTTAATAAAATACACTTAACATAGGTTAAAAAATGTGTTTATTTTATGGTTATTAATTCTATCAGATAAAATTTGATATTTAATTTAAATTAGTTTTGTTTAGCAATTAATATTTTGTAGCTTAGAGTTCTTTAATTTTAAAAACTATTCAATTATGAAAAAATTACTAATCTTACTTTTAGTTCCATTATTTGCAGTGTCTCAGACCAATCCAAACAGGGAATATTGGCAAACAAATAAATGGACAGCAAAAAAAGGAATGAATGCAGAATTTGAATCTGGTGTTGCTAAAAAAACACAAAAATTCAATAATACTAAAGCAACCTCATTTGCTACCTATCAAATAATCACAGGTGCCGATCAAGGTAAATATATGAGAGTAATGGGGAATAGAAGTGCTGCTGCTTTTGATACAGAAGATTCTGCTGAAATGGCTTACTGGATGAAAAATGTAATGCCGTACACAGAAAAAAATGATGGAAATGTTAGATGGTGGAGAATGAAAGGTCTGGGTCAAAACTGGAATAATGATATGCCTCCAGCCAGGTTCATTAAAATGACTGCCTATAACTTAAAAAGAGGAAAAGCATCTGATTTCTTTAGATTTTGGAGTAACAATGTAAAACTTCAAAAATCATTAGGGTACTCTGGAGTAAGCGGAGTATTTATGCTTCAAAGTGGTGGGCAAGCATTCCAAGTTATGGAAGTAGAAGCCTACAATAGTCATGCAGAAGGAAAAGGTGCATTTAAAAACCCTGATATTAATTATATTGAAGAATACAATAAAATGTTTGGTTGGAGAAGCCATCGTAATGATCAAGCTGCGTATGATGCAGCCATTGAACAATGGGGTATCACAATTGAAACTGCAGAGTTAAAGCCTGAAATGTCTTCTAAATTGAAGTAACATTTAGATATAATTCTTTTAAGAAAAAGTTGATTAAATCTTTAATCAACTTTTTTTTATGAACCTAACCCACATTTCTATGTGCCCTTATCTGGATAGTTCTCCTCTTTTTGTTTTTGGGAAGAATAAATGATATTCCATATGGTTAGTCCCATATATGTTGCAAATATAATTCCGCCTACTATGAAAAATCCTATGCTCATGTTGTTCTTCTTTGTCTAATTGCTATTGCAAATAATAATATTGTTCCTGGCCAATGTGCTGAGTATTGTGCCTCTTCTGTCATTCCCATTACCCCGTAACCTACAGAATACAATAGACAAATAAATGCTAAAATAATAGGATACCACTTTGTAATAAAATTTTTCATTTTTTTATATTTTTTGTTTTGCTAATTTATTTTTGTTCTCTAATATACACATTTGGTGAAGGTTTTGATTATAATTTAACTATTTGAGAGAAAAAAATTAGTTTTTTTTAAAAAATACTATTTGAAGTCTGTTTTATATCTTTGAAGACTTAAAATTTTTATTTTGGATGATTTCATATTGTATTTTAAATTAGGTCTAAATCATGTGCTAGACATTTTAGCCTATGACCATGTCTTATTTATTATTGTGTTAACTATTATCTATAATTTTAATCAATGGAAAAAAGTGGTTTGGTTGATTACTTTTTTTACGCTTGGGCATACTATGTCATTAACCCTAGCTGCTTACGACATTGTTCATGTGCCTGTTAAAATTGTTGAGTTTTTAATCCCTGTAACCATATGTATTACTGGATTTTATAATATACTAAGACCTTCCAGGCCCTCGGGTGGAAAAGAAAAAATCATATTTTCCTTCGCATTATTTTTTGGATTGGTTCATGGTCTAGGTTTTTCAAATTATTTTAGGTTACTAATTGGAAAAGAAGATGATAAAATTTTACCTTTGATAGAGTTTGCCTTTGGTATTGAAGCTGCCCAAGTAGTAATTGTTTTGTGTATTTTAATACTTGGCATGTTACTACAAAATATTTTTAGAGTTAGTAAAAGAGATTGGATATTAGTTGGCTCCTCTATTGTTATTGGAGTTGCTTTCCCAATGGTAATTAATAGAATATTTTGGTAAATAATTAACGTACTCATTCTTTAAATCTCACTATTTTTAAATCAATGAATTCTAAACAACATAAATACGATATTGCCTACCTTAAAATGGCTCGTGAATGGGCAAAACTATCGCATTGTAAAAGGAAGCAAGTAGGAGCTCTGATTGTAAAAGACAGGATGATTATTTCAGATGGCTTTAATGGAACTCCCTCGGGTTTTGACAATTGTTGTGAAGATGAAAGTGGGGTCACTAAGTGGGAGGTTCTCCATGCAGAGGCCAATGCAATTTTAAAAGTAGCATCCTCGACACAATCTGCTGCTGGAGCAACCTTATATATTACTTTATCACCTTGCCAACAGTGTAGTAAACTTATTCACCAAGCAGGAATTACTCGTGTTGTTTACTCTAAAGAATATAAAGATACCTCTGGAATTAAATTTTTAGAAAAAGCAGGAGTTGAAACTCAATATTTACCCGTAGATGAGCAAAAATAATTTCCCTATTTATCTCTCATTGGCAACTATTTTTGGTGTCTTGATAGGAATCTTTATGAATGGAAACAGCAGTGGGTTTGCATTGAATTCTAACACTAAAAATGAAGCAAAAATAAGGCGTCTGATGGATTACATAGATCAAAACTATGTAGATACCATAAATACCTCTAACCTATTAGATGATGCCATATCAGATATGTTGGGTAAGCTTGATCCTCACTCTGCTTATATTCCAAAAGAAAACTTACAGGATATTCAAGAGAGAATGCAAGGAAAGTTTGTTGGTATTGGAATACAGTTCAGAATTATTAATGACTCTGTAACTGTTGTTGAACCTATTAAAGGAGGACCAAGTATTAAAGCAGGAATTAAAGCTGGTGACAGAATACTTATAGCTGATAAGGATACTTTATCTGGGAAAAAGTTGAATGCAAACGATATTCCAAGATTTCTGAAAGGGACATCAGGTACAGACGTAAATTTAAAGGTCTACAGAAAAACTACAGATTCGTTATTTAATCTTCTTGTAACACGAGGTGATGTAAATATTAAAAGTGTAGACCTCTCTTATATGATAAACAATCATATTGGCTATATTAAATTAGATCGATTTGCAAGAAATAGTTATCGAGAATTTAAATCTGCACTAACCAGGCTTACTGCTTTAGGAATGAATGATTTAGTTCTTGATTTAAGAGGTAATGGTGGTGGTTTTATAGACATTGCTAATGATATTGTTGATGAATTTTTAGAAGACGATACTCTTATTGTATTTACCAAAAATAATAAAGGACAAATAGAAGAATATTTCGCAACAAAAGGTGGTGCTTTTGAAAAAGGAAAACTTTATGTTTTAATAGATGAAAACTCTGCTTCTGCCTCGGAAATTGTTGCTGGAGCTTTACAGGACAATGATAAGGGGACTATCATAGGACGACGCTCCTTCGGGAAAGGATTAGTTCAAGTAGAAATGGAATTAGGAGACGGTTCTGCAGTTCGATTAACCACTGCTAGATACTATACCCCAACAGGAAGATCTATCCAAAAGCCATATACGAGAAATGGAGATGTAAATTATAGTAGAGATTATCAAAAAAGAATGTTAAGTGGAGAGTTATTGTATAGAGATAGTATTCAAATTAATGATGCTCTTCGATATAAAACTCCAAAAGGGAAATATGTATACGGAGGTGGAGGAATTATACCCGATATCTTTGTAGGTATAGATACTACTGGTTATCTGAATAACTTTTTATTTAACAGTATTACTAACTTTTCTTTTGACTATGTAGATAAAAATAGAAAAGCCCTAAATACACTTTGGACACTAGACCTGTTTCTTGCTAATTTTGATAAAGACAATTCAATTTTAGAATCTTATCTTGAGTTAATTCCTAAAGCTACTCAAACTTATTATAGAAATGATAGAATAGCCATTAAAGCAAAAATTAAAACCTATGTGAAAGCTACTATAGCAAGAGAGATTTTTGGAGATGAGGGGTTTTACAGAAGTATTCAAAAAGATGATGCTATGCTTCAAAAAGTGTTAGAATTGGATGCTAAAAAAGAATAGTGTTACTTTGCATCTCATGACTACCATTACTACATCTGCAAATAAAAAAATATATTTCGCATCTGACCAACATCTAGGAGCCCCAACAGCTGAAGCTAGTCTTCCCAGAGAAAGAAAATTTGTTGCCTGGCTAGATACAATAAAAGAAGATGCAGGAGCTGTCTTTTTATTGGGAGACTTATTTGATTTTTGGTTTGAATATAAAACTGTGGTTCCTAAGGGGTTTGTTAGAGTTTTAGGAAAACTTGCAGAACTTAGAGATGCTGGAATAGCTATTTATTTTTTTGTGGGAAATCATGATTTATGGATGCGTGATTATTTTCAAAAAGAATTAAGCATCCCGGTATTCCATAAGCCACAAGAGTTTGATATTAATGGTAAGCTTTTTTTAATAGGTCATGGTGATGGGTTGGGCCCAGGAGACCACGGATATAAACGCATGAAGAAAGTATTTACCTTTCCATTTTTTAAATGGTTATTTAGGTGGCTTCATCCAGATATTGGAGTAAGGTTAGGGCACTATTTTTCTGTTAAAAATAAATTAATTTCAGGTGATAAAGACGCCCGTTTTTTAGGAGAGGAAAATGAATGGCTGGCACTATACTGCAGAAAAAAACTACAAGAAAAACACTATGATTTTTTTGTTTTTGGTCATAGACACCTTCCTTTAGAAATTGAATTAAACAATTCTAGCACCTACATTAATCTTGGAGATTGGATACAATACTACACTTATGGAGAGTTTATGAAAACCTTTAAACTCAAAGAATTTTAAATAGTTTCTTTCGTGAATTTTATAAGTTGTTGTACCCCTTTATAAATACTCATACAGTTTTCCTTAATAAACAACTCATCTATATTTTTTACTTTTTCGAAAGCTTTCATAACCTTCTCACCATTAAAATCTACAAACGCCATTCTAAAGAATAACTCATTAGATTTGAATCCAAAGTCAGAGCCTGGCAATAATGCAACTCCATAGTTGTCTAATAAGTGATGAGAGAGTTTCGCGCTAGTATCTAGTTTAAGAGGTTTTAACGTGGTTTTAAAATTATCAAAGCCAACCATCATATAGAATGACCCTTGAGGAACTGTACATTGAATAGCGCATTTAGACAACTCATTATAAATATAAGATGAGATCCCGTTTAAAATAGCCGCAGAGGTAGCAACATAAAGTTGAAGTTCTTTAGAATATTTATAAGCCTTAAGCGCTGCAAATTGAACTGGGGAAGACACACAACTGAAGGTTTCGCTAAACAAAGATGAGTATACTACAGAAAGGTGTTTAAGCTCCTTTGGTAACGACATAAACCCTAAACGATATCCGCCTGCAGAAAACACTTTACTTAACCCTCCAAAAACAATTGTTCCCTCTGAATAGTATTTAGAAATACTCGGGGAATGCGCATTTAAAAAATTTATTTGAGAATAGATTTCATCTGAGAACACAATTACTTTATACTTTCTACAAACTGCTGCCAAAGACTCATATTCTACATCTGAATATGTTGCTCCTGTTGGATTATTTGGAGAGTTTAAAATAAGGATGTGTTCGCTGTGAAGACTTTCGCTTAAATATGCCTCTAAACAGTTTGCCGTGAGTTTAAAATTATCCTCTAAAGCAGTTTCAAGAACACTATAAGTTCCTCCCTTAGATTTAATTTGTGGGATATAGCTAACCCAACTTCCTTTTGGAATTATAAAATGACCCTCAAATATTAAAACAGATTGGTACAATAACTCCTTACTCCCAGGTCCAATAAATATTTGATCTGAGTCTCTTTGTATCCCTTGATGGATTGAAAGGAAATTAGACAACTGTTCTCTTAATTTCCTTAAGCCATTTACAGGTAAATAATGATTATTGCTCGCATTGTTTTTTAATTCTTCGACAATACTATTGTGAATAGGAAAAGGCGATTGCCCAAAACCAAAATGAGTAACCTGCTCACCCTTTTCTCGCAACTCTTTTACTTTTTCATTAATTAAAAGTGTTGCAGAAGGTTTTAATTTTGAAATATTTTGATTGATTATCATAGGTGAAAAATAAAAAAAAGAGACCTAAAAGGTCTCTTTTTTTTATTAAAAGTTGTAAACTTTTTATTATGATGGATCTTCTGTATACATTGTCCATGAAACGTTACCGTCTGCATCAGTACTTTTTGTTCCCCACCAGTGAAAACCAAAATCAACAGCGTTTTTAGTAAGCGTAAAAGTTCCGCCTGCTGTAACAATATCAAAGGTAATATCTACAGGTTGAGAAAATGTATTGGTTGGCCATTCTAAAACAACCATTCCGTAATTTCCATCTTCCAATTGAGATCCAGAAACATTTTCTTCATTAGTAACACCCTCGCTAGAGTCTAAAAGAAAACCAGGAGCCCAACCGTTTGACATCGTACCGAAAAGTAAATCTAAATCTTGACCACCTTCCCAAGTCATTTTAGCAGAAAAATAACCTTGTCTTACCATTTGAACTGAGGTGTTTCCTGTAAAACTAGGAGTGAACCTTCTTGCAGCAGCATTTACAACGATAAAATCTGACACACTAATAGTGTGAGAATTTTCAGTTACATCAAAAGAAACAGGAATAACTAGAGAGTTATCTCCCTGCGAACTTGCAGCTAAAGTTGTAACTCCTCCATCTAAAGAATATTCAACAGTTGAATAACTTGGTAATGCTTCTGAAAATTTGATAACTAGATCATAGCTAGTAGCATCATCTGCAATAGCAATTACATTAACTTGTTTATCGAAGGAAGCGATAAGCTCCTTCATTGGCAATACTGTTATTGCATCATCATCATCTACATTACATCCAATGAATGTAAAAACTGCTAATAATACAATACTAAATTTATAAATATGTTTCATTTGTATATGTTTTAAAATTGAACGACGATATAAGTTACTACAGCTCCATCTGTTGATTTAGTAATTTCTAAAGAAGTGATTTCTTGAGACCATCCACCTTGAGCGTTTAACAATGTACTCGTGAAAGGATAGGTCTCATTTGTAGGAACCTCCATTTCTATTAAATAATCAATAGCAGGCGAAAAAACATCCCAAGGTCTTATAGAGAAGGTATAAACACCGTCTGGCACAGCACTTGGTAGAGTTACAAATTCTCCTGGTGATACAGAGTAACCAAAATCAATGGTAGTTAAAAATGCATCTCTAATTCTACAATCTAAATCTGAATTACCGGCCCAGAAAAAGCTAAAGTCAACATCTCCAACAGTAGTTTCTATAACTAAAGGTAAAGTATCAGTAACGTCAACTGTTCTAGTAAGATCTCCAGGAGTTAAATAGTAATCATAATTACCACCGAAATCAGCATCTAATATTTCAATAGTTACTGTTTCTACTCCTTGTCCCTCAGCTACTCCATCATCAGAAAAACTAACAATAACATCTACTGATGTTTCTCCAGAAGGAATTGTTACAGTTTCTGGAAAACTAGTTCCGTCTATAGTACCGTCTGAAGAACTTGCTCCTAATGTAATTACTGTAGCAACAGGTAGTGGATTTGTACTTATACTGATTGTAAACGTAGTTGCGTTGGTATCAGAACTCTCTAATACAAGTTGACCGTCATTGTCATCAGTAAATCCAAGATTAATTTCACTTGTGGGATTCAAAGATCCAGGGTTTGTTACACTATCTACATCATCCTGTCCACACGAAACTAAAAGTGTGATGGAGAATAATAATAGTGCTAAATATTTAATATTTTTCATATTCTATAGGTTTGTATTTTATAATTTAAATTTTAATCTAGCAAAAACTGTTCTACCGTTTATACCAAACTGTGAAGTAACACGTGGGTAAATAAAGTTATTTCCACTTGTTAAGTTAGCAGGGCTTGCATCTGGATATACATTAAAGATATTACTTGAACCTATAGTTAAAGTCATATTTTCTGAAACGTCGTATCCGAAAGACATGTCAGTTAAAATTTTTGCTCCAAATTCTGGATGAATAGAAACTGCAGTGTCATTAATAGTTTGACTAAGTGTAGTATCAGGATTAATTACTGATCCAAAGAATGAATTTCTTAAAAAGAAATTCCACTTTTCTCCTCTTAACATATGTCCAAGATTTGCTTTAAATCTAGGAGTTGCTTTTTCTAAGAAATAAGATTCTCTTTCACCAAAGTAAGTACTCGCTTGAGAAGCTAATACTGTTGATGAGTTAATCTCATCTACTCTTTGCGTATAAGCAAAAGTTACTGCTAAATCGCTTGATAAAGTTAATTCCCCTACATTATCCTTGTGTGAAACTACGACATCAAAACCTCTTGTTTCAGTATCGATTGCATTGGCAAAGAAACGAGCAGATTCTGCATCTGTAACAATTCCATCAGGAATTGAGAAGTTACCTGTTAATACAACTCTGTCATCAACTCCAGTAAAGAAAGCATCTACAGTTAAACTAAGATTAGCATCTGGTATTTTAGCTGTAACACCAAAACTTGCGCTAAAAGACTCTTCTTGTTTTAATTCCGGAATTCCTAAAGCACCAGCAATTTGACTATCATTTGAAAAAGTTCCTACTTCATAAGGAACCCCTGAAATAAAGTTAGTGCTTATTGTATTAAAGTTTAACTGAGCTAACGATGGAGCTCTAAAACCTGTACTTGCAGCTGCTCTTAAGTTTACATTGTCATTTAACTTTACGATTCCTGCTAATTTCCAGTTGAAAGTAGATCCGAAGTCACTGTAGTTTTCATATCTAACAGCTCCTGAAAGGAATAAGTTTTTGTTAACATCTAATTCTAAATCTCCATAAAATGCATAACTGTTTCTAGTTGCGTTTCTTTCATTTGAAGGTCTAAAACCTGGGAATACTTGGATTCCACCAGCTCTTGATCTTCCGAAGAAATCTACTACCTGAGTAGCAGCATTTCCATCCCAGATGTCTCCATTAATATCGTATGTTGCCCAAGATTCTTCTTGTCCAGCAGTAATATCATAGGCTTCCATTCTGTATTCAGAACCAACTGCAACGTTTAACCCAGACATTACATCATCATAGAATTTTGTTAAATCTAAATTGGTTGTGTTTTGTGCAAAAGAAAATCCTCCAGCATAAACCTCTAATGGTGATGCTTGCTGTAAACTTGCGTTACTTGAATTTCCAATATTGAAATCAAAAGAGTTTTTACCATAGGTATTACTGAAATCTATATCCCAATCTCCTTTTTTACCTTTAATACCAACAGCAATAGATTCATCATTTACAATTGAATTTATTTCTGGAAGCATTCCTGCAGGATACAATCCTGTAAAAGCTCTTGATTGAGCTGGTCTTCTGTAAAAACCTGCTGCATTACCTCTTCTATGACTTATACCTCCAAAGGCATAAAAACTAAAATCATCATTAAGTCTTAATTCCATGTTAGCCATGAACTTACCATTTCTTAATTGTGATTGTCCAACTCTCATGCTAAAGTCTTGTCTTGTAAGACCTCTAGTAACTAATTCTTCCTCTGAAGTATTAAAGTTTAATAACCCTCTTAATTCGTCTATTGAACTAGCCGCATTAATTTGAGATTTTAATGAAAAAGGGAA
>Ga0102889_1000471_pt1 | contig 16694 bp, 29 predicted proteins | sample Colrivmet1551A02_FD_84505 | JGI IMG/M metagenome (GOLD analysis project Ga0102889, IMG submission 84505) | Estuarine microbial communities from the Columbia River estuary - metaG 1551A-02 | ecosystem: Environmental > Aquatic > Marine > Intertidal zone > Estuary | place: USA: Columbia River...
AATTTACTAGCACTACTTAAGTCCTCGCGTGGAGTACTGTAAACAAACTTACCAGCTTGAATACTTACTGTAACATCTTTAAATTTTGCAGTAGCTCCGATGCCACCGTGATGCTGTTTCTTAAATTTTAAATCTTTGAATTTCATATTGTTTTATTTTAAAAATTACCAGGTGCAACTTGCATACAAGTTAAACCCATATCTCTCCACATATCAACTACCTTTTGTCTGTCATCAAATACACAAACTACATCGTCAATATGACCTTGTGTTGGAAATAAGTCGTTAAACCATTTCTTCTTAAGATCGTCATCTGGCATAAACTTAAAGTCGCTGCTAGTTGGTCTCATCTTCAATACGTTAAATGGTACATCAAACTTTTTTAACCAAGCTTTAGTAGCATCTTTAGTAGCTTTAGATCTTCCACTAAAAATAACAATCATGTGTCCGGCTGCATCTAGCATTTGAGCCATTTTAATTACAGCGTCATGTGGTTGGTCAAGGTCAATGTTCTTAGGGTCAAAGAAAGTGTCCCAATCCATTTTACCGTTGTCTTTAGTAGAGATAGCTCTTCGCTTATCAATAAGGGCTAAAGTCCCGTCTAAATCAAATATTACTTTTTTCATTTCTTTATCGTTTTAATTACAGTACTAATATACGAAAAATAATTGACATAAAAAAATCTAGAGGCACTTATTTTGCAATTATTTTGCGGACTTCGCTAAATCGGCGTTCCATATTAGCAGCCTCTTCTAATGTAAATACATCTAAGTCTTGAAATAAAAGACCTGATACGGTTTCTACAAAAAGAACATCATCTCCTAAAGGAACAATATCTAAAACTTTGTATACAGTAGAATCTTCTATTCTAACAACGTGTGTTGTATCTAGAACTCTCATGATTCTATCATGCATATCCATCATAAAGACTTTAATTTTATAGATTTAATTTTAAGTACTTTATCTATATTATCAATAGCTTTAGCAATATATGATTTTTGCATATCGTCTACACATATAACATTATCATAAAACCTTTTAGCTAGTTTTACAAATTGTTTAGCACCTGATAATTGAGTCATATTAGTACAACTCATAATAACATCATGTGTCTTTTTATTAATGCCTAGAATTAAGTCTACGTTAGTATCAAAGTTCATATTAAGGTTTTAAATAGTTAAGTACAGAATCCCAATCAGGGTAAGTTTCTGTGCCAAATTGAATTAGCTCTCCTCTAAATTCGCCAGCACCATTTTTAGTTCTATCATCAATAAGATAGTCTCCAATGTTAAGGTGTTTGTTATGAGAAAGAATAAGTCTTTTGTAAGCATTCTTACCAATGTACTTTTCTACCCATTCTCTTTTTTGCATCCAAACCCAAGGGGCATCCCATGGCGCTGTAGACAAAATATAACAATCATACTTATTAGACTCACATAATTTATTAAATGCTTCAATTGCGCCTTTGATAGGAACTGCACCTGAAAACAAATCAGGTAATTGTTCAATAGCATCAATAGCTTCAAACCCCGCTACAATTTCTTTAGGGTATGTTGCAATCTTTTTAGCTAAGTCAACTAAGACTCCATCCATATCAAAATAAATTATTTGTTTTGTCATTTATTTTTTAGTTTTAAAAGTTGATTTATTTCCAGGGAACATAATGTAATACAATACCATTAGGCCTGTCATTTGCCATGGGTTAATTGGGTTTACAAAAGTAACTGCTTCTACTAGAACTGTATTCCAAAGGAATGTTGCCCCAATAACTAATAATGGCACTACTACCAAAAGTATTGAGAGTACTGCTAAAGGTTTTAAAATGTTCTTCATATTTTGTTTTAATTATAGTACTAATATACGAAAAATAACTGACATAAAAAAATTATATGGCAATTATTTTGTATTAATACTTAGATAGTATTTGTGGTTTTTTAATTTTATATGTTTTACTCCATGCTTCAATAAACTCTCGGCCAATTCCCATGCATACAATATCATACTTGTGATCTACAATAGGCTTGGTAGCCCTAGCATTATTAATAATATCCAAATGGACATCAGTAACAATCATATAGTGCTTGCTGCTGGATTTTGTTTTCTTGTAGACGACAACATTTGTCATCTTTCCTTTTTCATCCCATGGTAGTTTCATGACGTCTTCCAAAAAAGTTGTACACAAATTAACAGTGCTGCTAATCCTAAACTAACCCATGTTTTCATAGTAATGCCTTCGCCCATAAAATAGTATGTTAAAAAAGCAAATGATGTAATACCCATTGAAAAGCCTAAGAATCTTCCAGGCCAAAGTAATCCATCATAATGTTCTGCAATTAATCTAGTTCCATGAATAAAGAAATAACTAATTGTAGTTCCACCGACAAGAGCTAAGAGTAAAGTATTTCTTTTAGCCCATGGTGAAATAAATTGTCCATTGGTTTGAAACCAAATTAGAGTCTGACCTACTAGGAAGCATAATATTCCTATTAGCAGCCCTCTCAAAACAATACATTTGTGGTGGTTAATAAATGTGAGATGAATGAATCTCTGTGGTGTTCTGTCGCTCCGGATTCTTTGATTGCAGTAATATGTTGTTTAGTTCCATATCCTTTATTAGAACCCCATCCATATACATTACCACCTTCTAAAGACTTCATATAAAGATCTCTTTCTGTTTTAGCTAAGATGCTGGCCGCGGCAATACTAATATAAATATTATCACCTCCAACAATAGTACCAAAGGGCTTACCGTCAAATCCATGAAACTGATCTCCATCAACTAAGATAAAACCAAAATCACGGTCTTTTTTAGTAGCTTCAAGAGCTCTTCTCATGCCTTCTAATGTAGCCTTTAAAATGTTAGTGTTTTCTATTGTCTCAACATCAACGTGTTGAATAGAGTAGGCTAGGCAGTTATCAAGTACTAGTTTTCTAGCTTCTGCTCTTTGTCCTTCGTTTAATAGTTTAGAATCTCGTATTAACTCATGTTGGAAACCGTATGGCATAATACATGCGGCTACGGTTACTGGTCCGGCGAGTGCTCCTCTTCCTGCTTCATCAACACCGACCTCGATAATATCCGGGTCGTTTAAATGACTGTGTCTTAAGATTATTTGTTTAGACATAAATATAACTTGTTTAGTAGTTATATCTTAAAATAGCCCTTTGTTTCTAGGTTTTGGTCCTAATTCTACTGGCCTATTCCATCTCATCTGTACTTCATTCTGATAAAAGCCACACTTCTTATAGAAACCAATGTTATCTTCTGAACAATTAAGAATTACTTTATAGCAACCTCGCTCTACTGCTAAATCCTTTAGCTTTTCAATTAACATTTTACCAACGCCTCTACTACCAGAAGTTTTAGATACAGCAACATCTTCAATTAAAGCAATTCTATTACCACCTCTAATTAATTTATTAATTGTAATTAATGATGCAACTCCTACTACAAAGTTATTAACCTCAGCTACATAGTAGTGGATATTATTATCTTCTAGGATATTCCACCATTGCCTGCTTGAAGGAACGGTAGTACCTTTAAATACTGAAGTATAAATGTCGCAAATAGATTCCAGATCTTCTGTCGTCGCTTTACGTATTTTTACTTTATGTTGTTTTGAATTTTCCATTTATCATAACGGACTACGACCTCTTGTAGTATTTTAGCCCTAACAATATCTTTCTCTGTAAAGATGTGAGTTCCAACTCCTTTTACATCTTGTATAAGTTCGATAAAACTAGGTAGGCTAACTTGCGATGCTTGGATGTCTGCTTGGCTGACATCTCCAGTAACTACAACTTTACTTTTGCTACCCATTCTAGTTACGAATAACATTAGTTGTTTAAAGTTAGCGTTTTGAGCTTCATCGAGAATCATAAGAGCGTCATCATACGTATCACCTCTCATATATGCTAATGGTTCAAATCTAATTATCCTTTTTTCAAAAAGAGTCTCAGTCATTTCATGACCGATAATTTTAACTAGATTAGATTTATATGATTTCATGTAGGGATCGACTTTATCTTCGATACCTCCTGGTAAGTGCCCAAGCTTTTCTCCAGCTTCTTGAATTGGCTTACATAGTATGATTTCTTTAATCTCTTTGTTTTGCAACATTTGTAAAGCACTATAACATGCTGTAAATGTTTTCGAGGTTCCTGCAGGTCCGTAGCAAAATGTTATATCATTTTTAGCTATTGTTTCGACGTAGTCACGTTGTCCATTTCTAAGTCTTACTTGTTTAATGCCTGCAGCGATCGATGCTGCTCTAGAGGTTCTTGCCATATTGTTAGTATTTTTAGTCGCCGGACATTATGACCAGCTCTCGTAATTTCATTAATTTATTACACTTCTCATATTCTTCTAATGATTCAAAGTATTTTACCATTAAATCTATAAACTTTGACCGTTGGCCTATACCATGTGGTATTTCAATTAACTTGTCATCATCCTTAAATGCAACAAAGCGATTTACCGTCTTAGTAAAGTTTCTAGTTATTTGATAATAACTCGCCCTCATTAGGCTATCTTTATCTGTATTTGAGATAAATCCACTCATCACACTTATTAATATTTTTTTGGTAGTATCTACCATGATTATATATTTAGTTACCTCCCTGACCATAGCCGATCTTGGAGGTAAAATTATTAGTATATTATACTATCTTTAAATTAGTCTTGATTTTCCTTCGTTTGCTTTTGTTGCAAATAGATTGCTTTAGATTTTTTCAATCTTTTCTTTGCTGAAGGTTTTGTAAAATGCTTGTCTTCTCTAAGCTTTCTTAATTGCTTAGTACGTATGACTTTTGACTTTAATTTTTTTAAAGCCTTTTCTATATTGGGTTTCTTTCCGTCTAGTTTTACTATTAACATAAGCTATTGTTTACTTGTTGTTGCATTGATTTTAATTTCGCACACTTTTCGTAGTCTTCCCTCTCTTCGTAATGCAACATCATTCGGTTTAATATTTCGAGCTTACGTTCCAATGGCATATCAGATAAAATAACATAAGAGGGATGTTCTACCATCGCGTGGTACAACATAACATAAAATTGTGCTTTATTGTTAACCATAAGACCTTGGATAATAATATCCCATTTACTAAGGTCTCTTCTATTATTTTTTCTAAAAAATTTATCCATTTTCGTTGTTAGCTACTTTCTCTATATATTCGAGTTGTGTATCATTTAATTCAGGATAGCTAGGATTTAATTTTACCATTAAACTTCCTCTCATTTGAGTTGTATAATTTGGCCATCCTCTTTCTTTAATTCTTAACACCTTTCCAGGTGAAGTATTTTTAGCTATTTCTACTGAGATTGGGCCATCTAAAGTATCTATTGTGATTTTTGTACCACTCATAATATCATACCATGGTAAACTAAATTCTAACCATATATCATTATTCTGATCAATAATAAATTCTGAAGACATTTGTACATGGATTATTACAATAAGATCTCCAGCTGGTAGTTGTGAATTAAATGGATGTGCCTGGCCTTTACCTGCTAATCTAAATTTTTGTCCGGTGTGAATACCCGCTTTTAGATTAATAGTATGTTCGTCGCCATTGATATTAAATCTTTTACTACAGCCTGTAAAAGCTTCCATAAAAGTAATGTGCATATCAACTCTAACGTCGGTGCCTTTTTGTTGGCGTTGTTGTTGGCCAAACATTGAATTAAATAGATCTCCGAAGTTTCCATCCATTCCACCCATATTACCAAAGTTAGCAAATGGGTTTTGACCTACAGCATCATAGTGTGCTCTCTTTTCATCATTACCTACAACTGCGTATGCATCGGCAATTTCTTGAAATCTTTTAGTATCACCTCCTTTATCCGGATGATGTTGCATACTAAGTTTCCTATAAGCTTTTTTGATTTCAGCTTGAGGAGCTCTTTCATCTACACCTAAAGTTTTGTAGTGGCTCACTCGCTGGTTTTATTAGCGGCATTCTTTTTGATCTCGAGTACTTGTAAAGAGTCGAGTTTTGCTTTACGTTTCTCAGTTACAGTTTCGCGCTTGTTCTTTGCTTCCATTGCGTCAGCAATTCTCTTAAGTTGTTTTGCTATGTCTTTAGCTATTTTGTCGTCCATATCTATTCTTAATTAAGTCTGACTTGCCGTTTTGAAAATCTTGATAAGGTAATGTTTCATCCTTTGATCCTTTATACGGGCCATTAACCATTATAGTGTCTTTATATGGGTTTGTTTCACCCGAGTGGCCTGTTTCCTTTGCTTTACGACTCATCCATGAATGTAAATCTAAGATGCTACCTTTAAATTGTCTAGATCTTTCTAGATCAGGATTATCGTCTGCGAAGTTTTCAAATAGTTTTATATGTTTCATTAGTCTAAGCTTCCGTGTTTACCTGATGACATTGCTTTTCCAAAATCATCGCTTCTTTTAGTTCTGTATGAAATATATGCAGGATCGGAGTTGTGGTTTTTACCACCAGCTCCGTAATACGATGATAACAAATAAGTGTGTATTACTTCGTCGTTCTTATCAAATGCTTTATCTGCATCTTTAACCAATTTAATTACCTTATTAATTTTTGAAGAATTAAACGGTCCATCAATACCTACTGATTCTGGGTTAAAAGAGTTAGTGCCTGTTTGAACTTTAATAGATTGTAAAGTTTCAGGTATTCCTTTTATTAGTTTAATAAAATCTTTTAGGCTATCTGCAGAGCCTGCCCAATCAGATTCAATCTTCTTACCATTAATAATAGAGTGAGACCTTTCTATCTTCTCGTTTAAAAATGTATTGTATGTTTGAATATGTTTCATAGGTTATATATCAATAAAAAAACCCGCGAAAACACTAGGTCTTCGACGGGTTTATTTCGGGGGCCCACACCGCCGTTATGGAAGTGTGTTAAGTTATATATCTAAGAAACTCGCTCTAAAATCATTTCTATCTTTTCAAGCTCTGATTTCAGTAGACCACAACGCTCATATTGCTCTAGGTCAATATAGTGTTTCATCATGAAAGACAGAGTCTCTTTTAGCTCTACGATCTCTTGTTTTTCCATGTGCCTTAGCTGCCAATCTGATATTCCATTCTTTTTAATATTAGCATAATTAGCATCAATGGCCTCATGTATCATGGCCTCTCTGTATGATTCCATCTTGTTTTCAAATTCTGGATCGTTAAGGTAGTCGTCTATATTAAAGTCGTCGTTCATATTATCCAAACATTTTTCTAAGTACGTTAGTAGCTTGAGCGTCAGTCTTTGCATTTTCATACACAAAGTCTACTACTCTTGATTGTGAATAGCCGGCGAAGTAGTGATATTTAGCTTCTTCTAATAGATTTTTTGTTGACATAGTTTGTATTGTTTTTAATTACAGTACTAATATACGAAAAATATCTGACATAAAAAAATATTTCGGCAACTATTTTGAAGAAATCTCTATCTTATTTGATAGAGATTGTCTTCTTGTTGTCCGAGCTAGTAAAGCTAAGTGTTAAGATGCCATCTTTCATTGTAGCTGAAAGCGAATCCATATCAGTTGTATTTGGAAATCTAAATTGCTTAGTAAATGCCTTTGTAAAGCCATCTTCTTTTTCTTGTGCACTAATCGTTAAGATTGAACCTTCAACTTCTAGGTTAATATCCTTCTTGCTAAATCCTGGAAGACTTACCATTACAGAATCATCACCTACTTTATAGTCAGGTCCAGTAATTCCTAATGTGTCCCAGTCTTTTCTAGCATTTGGGAAGTTAAAAAATGAATCAAATGCGTCGTGAAATGATCCGTTGCTTAATTTTGATAAGTTTGTTAAGTACATATTTTAATGTTTTATTTAGTTTTATGTGCAACATGCACAGTAACTATAGTGAAAAAAGTATGCCAAAGCGCATATTATGACAATTTGTCACCTTTTCTGTAAATTTAGTGACAGATTGGCAGGCCAGCAACTTTTAATATGACATTTGCAGTAGCCTTAATATCTTTCTCGCAGTAAGTTTTGATTTCATCATGGCGACCATTCCAGTAATATTCTGAAACTTCTGAACCAGACATTGCATCTTTTGGAGATGGGATGCCTAGAACTTCTGAAATGAGTCCTAGTTTAGCAGAGTCCCAACCTCCGAATTGCCATGTTTCTTTTGTATCAAGTAAGCAGTTCTCCCATGGCTTTTGTTTATGTAAATGAAAATGCCTAGGAACGGCAACTCCATTGATTAAAGATCTTTTAATAATATATGGCATATCGAACCCTTTGATAAAGTGGCCAACCCATTTCATGCCTGGGTACTTTTGCATGACCTTAGAGGACATATCCTGAAAATCCTTTAGTATCTTATGTTCATCGGTGCCATTGAATGAGACAGCCTTAAAACCATTAGGAAAGCCTGTTTCATCAAATTGAATCTGACCAACTGAAATACAAACAATTCTACCCCATTCTGGATTTAATCCAGCCATTCGAGGCCACATCTTATGTGGATCTGAAAAGTCTGCTAATTCAACTGGATTCTTTTGTACCAGTTGCATGGTCTTTAAATCCCAGTATTGTTCTAATTCTGAGTTCTCGTCAATTACTTCTTGAAACGTCTCTTTCTGAGTTGCGGTTTCAATGTCGATGAAAATCATCTGCTTTAATTCTTCTAATGTGTACATATCTTTAATTTCCTTTAATACTAAAAAACTGCCTAGCGTTAACTAGACAGTCTTTATACGTTCGAAGTCTTATTTGTTTCTTAAGAACTTCCAGATTAATCCTATTAAACTATCGGCTTTGTACTTTCTGCCTTTGTGGTTTAATAAGTAATCTTTTCTTTCATCTTTTTTCATAATTGTTGTTTTAAGTCATCCAACCTGCTGAAGCTTCCCAGTCTTTATGGGAAGACAAAAGTGAATACGCTTCAAAAGAAAGTGCCGCCTGAACATAACCGCCGGTTATGGAAGGAGGACATTTAGATTCGCTTAGATACCAATTAGGTATTTCTTTAATCCTACCATTCAAAAAATCGAATAGTGGATCTATGTCCATGTGATGTACCCATACATTTATATGCATACATTGGTAGTTTGGTTTTGCCATTATTCTACGCTAAATCTTTTTTTGTCAAAGTTGATTGTAGTATCAACATCTTTCTTTTGGTACATATCTACCTGAGCTTCGTCGGTCGGGTTTAATTTTTTACCATAATAATCGTGATAGACTTTCTTGTAGAATTGTGCCATTACACCAAAAAGAGGAGCGAACTCAGAGGACATCTCTACTACCCATGGTTTTCCATCACTGTCAACCATAAGATCTATTGAATATATGTCTAGGTCCTTATGGGCCTTTGCCATTTCATCAAATACAGGTTGCCAATCTTTCGGCATTGCATCTAAATCTTTTAGGACATATAAAAACAATAGTTTGTCTTCTTTTTTCTTTGTCATCTTTTTGGTCTCCTCGTTACCGTGTATTCTTTGTACCCACATAACAGGCTCACCTCTCCACATCATTATTCTATGTTCTTCGGCGATGTCTATCTTCTCGCTAAAAACTTCAAAATCAGAAAGATCCATATCCATTGCATCCTCAAGTGTATCAATTTTAATTATACCTTGTCCTGAAAATCTATTATCAGGTTTTGCAATGATTGGAAATTCTAGCTGATCTAATTTTTTTGCATCTGAAACTGTATTAGGCACATGGTCAGAATCTTTATGAGTCTTATGCCATTTTACTTTCGATGCGATTTCCATCTTCTTCTCTTTAGGATTATAGATAAGTTCCTTTGGAGTTCCTGCGTCTAGTAATCTATCGGTATGAATATTACAAAAATTAATTACAGGTAGCTCGGCTACTTTAGGCTCATCGCCTTTAGTAAATAATTCTAAATATTTATTAGCGAAGCTAGTTTTGTCTACAACGTACTTAAAATCTGTAATCTCAGTAGAGACACACATAATAACTTTGTGTAATTCACCGTTACGTTCGTTTAGAAATGTTTGAAAATCTTTAATCATAGAGTATATATCTATGAAGGAAATACTTCTATCGTTCTTTCTTCTTTAACTAGGTCTGCCCACTTGCCTTCATATCTAGTTCCTTTTACAATATGGTTATCAACCCAATGGTAATTGCCACCTCTTGGTTTACCCATTAATAAGCCATGATATTTAAAACCATGTTTATTTAGCCATGTTTCTGTAATATCTCTCACGTCTTCAGTTCTTGACGTAAAGAATGTAACTACATGTCCTTCGTCATACCATCTATTAAGAGTTTCTACAGCACCTTCGTATGGTAATACTACTGACATTCTTTCTGGTTCTTCGTTTGGTACATCATCAGTAATTGTACCGTCAATATCAATTAAGTAATTCTTAGCGCCATTCTTTAAGACAGGCGACACTAAATGCCCGTCATCTCCAACGATCTCGTTAAACGTAATCTCTTTTTTCATATTGTTTGTTTTGTTAATTATGGGTTATCACCCGTTCTAATAAATGATACTATAATGTATCTCTTACCCATTGTAATAGGTCTTGCTCCATGTCTATGTGTTACCATTCCAGGATGCAAAGAAGCTGTTCCAACAACTTCAGGATTAATTAGCTTTTGGTATTTTGGAAACCAAGTACCTCCTCCGCTAAATTCATCGTTTAATTTTATTACTAATGTTAAGTGGCTTCTATCATGATGTAATGAAAGATGTGATTGTCTAGTAGTTGTATACCTAGCCATAAAGTTTTCATTTGAGAATGCATCCCAAGAACTACCTTCTAAATGCCATAAGTGTTTTGAGAGAGGCCTAATAACTTCATCTAATACTTTATTGTAAATATCATTTAATCCAAGCTCTGGTAATAGAACGTCATTAGTAGGGTAAAATTCATGGCGGTCTTCTGTCCATTCATCTTTAGCCTCTGCTAAAGCAATTGCTTCTTTACAAAATTTAGGAGTAAATAAAGGTAATTCATATATGTTATCACCTAGATCATCTACCATTAAATCCCACTCGCCTTTAGCTACTGATAAGTTTAGGTATTTTAATTTCCATGCATCCCAATCAGAATCATCTAGTATCTCAAAATACTCTTGTGTTGAAGCATCAATCTTTATAGGTGCTGGAATTTGAGAAACCACTTCGTCCGTTCTAGTAATCATTTTTGGATTCTTAGTACCTATTGATTCTAAGCCAGGTTTAAATATATCTTGTACTGCTGTATTAGCAATATATGGATAGCTTATTGCACTTAAATATTGGTCGATAGGAACTACGTTAGTTTTTAAACCACCAGATAATAATAAACTAGCAGTGGTAGATTTATTAAGCATATATGCCGTCGAAGTAGTATTAAACGTTTGCGGTCTTACCCAATTATCATCTATATTAATAAGAGTATTATCGGTAAGGTCGTTCCTATTTAAAATAGCAATATCCCATCTAACAGAATCATCTGGTAAAGAATAATCTGCCATGTTAGTAGTACATAAAAAGTCATCTCTTAATATTAAGACTTTGTCTTTTCCGTCAAATATTATCTTTTCCCATATTAATCGATTCGTAATAGCTTCATCAATTTCTGCTTGTGTCATTTCAACAGGCCCCATTGCATATCCATCAGGCATGCCATTGTGAAATTGATTAATATTAATTATTTCAAATCCAGTCTCTTCAACAAAGCTGCATTGGTTTAATTTTGAAACTAAGTTAGCTTGGACAGCTTCAGTTGATTCTCCGGTGTTAATAATATAGATCTTTTCTATTTCCATAATTTAGGTATTTTATATTGTATAAAGTTAAACCATTGAAAGGCTGCACTATCCCATGTGAATAGTTTTACCCTCTCTTTAGCTTCTCGTATTGTTTTTCTTTTAATATCTAGATCAAGAGCCTTTAATGTTTCTATCGCCATATTAAACATTGTTTCATAAGGCTGATCTGCAGGAATTATGATTCCATCTTTAACCACCTCTTGTAAAGCTGCTTGATTTGAGCATATTGGTAATACACCTGACGCCATCATCTCTAAAGCTGTAATACAAAATGTTTCTTCATATTTAGTTATATACGGCCAATATGTGGCCTTCTGCATTGCTATATGTAGTTCAGATTGAGATACACTTCCTATTTCTGTAACTCCTAAATCTTTAGTGGCTTTAAGTTTATCTAGTACTCCGTGTATATTATACCATCCCTCTTTATTTGGATCTGAGTATGCTGGATAATATATGTCTAACGTAGCGCCTGGCATTACGTTTTTAATCTCTGGCCAATATGTTAATAGTTCTGATAAGCCACGGTCAGCTGCTGAAGACCATATAAATTTCATTGGATCTTTCTGAACTTTAGCTTTGAATTTTTCTAAGTTAATACCGTTTGGCATAACCTGTAATTGACCCTTAAAAGCTTCTGTAACTATTGTATCTTTAATAGTATTAACCGCCCATTCAGATGGTGCGCAAATAACATCGACTGTATTTAATAACTCAGCATGGTTTGGTAACGACGTTCCTTGGTAGTAATCATAATAATCAGTATTATGCATCCAAAACATTTTAAACGCTTTTTCTTGATTTGCGTCTTGTGTGTATTTTACAAAATTAATATAGTTAACTCCTACTATTGTATCGAAATGATTTGGAAGCTTAGAATACTTATCTTGAAAGTTTTGAATGTCAATCCATTCTATACCATTTACATTGGCGTTATTAACAGTACCTGCAACAGTAACATTATATCCATATCTTGATAGACCTTCTGCAATATTAATTACAGCAATTTCAGTACCACCTAAACCTGTTGTGGTATTACCATCCCATGTATAAGATGTATAACCTATCCAAAATAGTACCTTCATATATTATCTGTAATGTGAACCACCCACCCAAAGAACTAAAGATCTTCTAGTACCTTTAGTAACTGGAGTTACCCTATGCATCATATAACTTGGAAATACAACTGTAATTCCTTTTCCACGTGGACATATATGTGATGTTTCAAAAACACCATGCCCATTACCGCCTCCAGTAATTTCTAGATCTCCACCTGCATACTCATCATCTTCAGATAATTGTAGGGTAATTGATACTTTTCTTTTAGACGCTAAATCACCAGGACCTACATCTTGATGCCAATCATAGTGCCCGTTTTCATTTGCATAATATTCAGTGTATTGAATATTTTCATCTGCAGAAATTAAATCAAAATTCCAAGTTTCATCATTAGCTTCTTTTGCAAGTTCCATCATTCTTACATATAACCAATTCCAGTCATCTGATTGTGGAATCCATTTTACCATTGATGATCTTGCGCCATTAGGATTATCATGTTCTACAAGCTCGCCATTTTCTGCAAGTGTCGTCGCTCTTTCTATAGGTAATTCTGAAGCTAACTTAATTACTTTATCAACCTCTTCCTTTGATAGGCCACCTTGAAACCAATACCATTGTTGTGGATCGTTTTCTTTTTGTTCAAATAAGAAACTTTTGTTCATTAAAATTTATGTTTAAATATTATATGAATAACTAATAAATTGTTTACATATTATTTATCTAAATTTATTTAGACCAACTTGAAACCTTTTCTAGCAGAGTGCATATAAGTTATGTCTTTAACCTCAAAGCCAGATTAGGGTCTGGTTGGGACGTACAGTTTATCACTCCAAGCTTCCGCATGTATTTCCCATGGACGTTCTCGCCAAGGCATGGACCAGTAATAAATTTCGTCTTTCCAGCGCACAGCATCTGTTGGTAGATCTTCAAGCAAATTATAGTGAAATTGATATACATGAATTAGCTCATGCATTAGAACTCTTTGAGTTTGTTCTAGTGTTAACCCTCGGTTAAGTTGTATAAAATATGTGCCATCAATAATTTCAGTAGTTAGACCTAGTATTGCAGGATGCAAAGGTCCCCATTTTATTTCTAACTCTACGGTTTTATATGGAGGCTTTAATAAGGAATCATTTACGAAACTTAAAATACTTTCATTCTGAATTACTTGCCGTATTGTAAGACTTGGATTTCGATCTAAAAAATTAACTTTCGCGGGCTGGTTTTCTTTATGTAGATGTACAAAGAATAGTAATAAAGCTACTAAAATAGTTAAATGTTTTCGCAAGATAAGTTAGTGTGATTATTAATATATGTATCACACTAATATTTAGCTATCAGTAATAGTGGCTGTCGTACTTAGTTCACCTGTTGCAACTCCAAAACTATCTTCTGGCCAAAGAGTCATAATAATAGTTTCATCACCTTCGGCTAAATTATCTTTTATGTATTTCATAGTTATACTAGCACTTCCTGTTGAATCTATTACAAACAATCCAAACGCGTCACCAAATTTAGGCTTTGAAAGTCCTGCCTCTTCTGCTCCTGATTCTGGCCAAAGTTGTAAATCAGACTTATCATCTGCACCTGCACTGACACGGCTAATATCTAGATAGTTAAAAGTACCTGTTAATTTAAAAAATACACGTAAACCTTCTGGTAAACTAGTTCCAGTTAAATTCCATGTTACTGTAGTTCCCTCTGCTGCATTAACAGGATTTACATTAATACCTGTTATTGAATAATTAGTACTAGGTAATTGAGGCATTGGCCCAGAATATATTTCCGGATAAGTTTCAACCGGCATGTTTAATTGGGTTTTAATATTATCAGCCTTTTCATTTAATTCATTAAGAGCATCTAAACACAATATTTGTAAAGCTTCATAGTCTACCCAATAATAGTCTTCAGTTTCAAACTCAGCCCAATCTTCATCCATCGTTTTTACTAAAGAAGGCTCTATAGCCATAAGTTCTTGTGCTATTAAACCTACCTGTCTAACAGGAGATCCGCCTTCTTCTACTTGGCCGTATCCAAATGATTGTCCTAATTCATTGAAATAGAAATAATAAGACTCTAACTGTTTTACTTTAGCTAAAGCAGATCCAGTAGGCCCTATATGGTTAGTAAATCTAGGATCTCCTGCCCATTTTCTATTTATTAAATAACTAAATGCCATTATCTTGTTCTTTTTTATTTATTATTCTATTCAAAACCTTCATCCATTGTCAGACACTGTCTACCACCACTGTAAGGGCCGTTAATACTCATATACCCGCCGGAATAATATGGTCGCGTTGATGAACAAATATCTGCTACTCGTCCTGAATCCATGTACGTGGATTGGCTTCTTCCTCCTGATGTCCAATATAACCAGCCGGACGCATACACAGATATAGTCCAAAGATCTTCACTTACTCCACCTGCTGGTCCTGGAGCTCCAGTTGATCCAATATAACCTTTTGCTCCTCGTGGTCCTGTTCCACCACCAGATCCACCTGATGCATTTGTTCCTGAAGGTCCAGCAGGTCCTTTATCACCTTGAGCTCCTCTGTAAGCTGTTCCAGGAGGTCCCGGAGGTCCAGCATCTCCTGCGGTTCCTCTATAAGCTGTTCCAGGAGGTCCTGGAGGTCCAGCATCTCCTGCTGTTCCTCTATAAGCTGTTCCAGGAGGTCCTGGAGGTCCTTGATCTCCGTTTAATGGTATTGATGCTATACCAGAATCTCCGCCGCCACCTGTTGCACCTTTTTGTCCATCTTCTGCTCCTGTAGGGGTATTTCCAGGAGCTCCTGTTAATCCTTTATCTCCTACTGCTCCTACATAATTTGTTCCGGCACCACCACCAGATCCAATATCTCCGGAAGCACCATAATATTGATTACCTTTAGCACCACCATCACCAATCGCACCTTTATTACCTTTATCACCGGTCGGCTGTAAACCTTTTTGACCACCGTCACCTGGAAGTCCTTTATATCCAGTTGCTCCTTTAGCACCTTTTGGGCTATCACCAACTCCACCACCAGAACCTTTTTGTCCTAATGCTCCCTTATCTCCAACTGGTGTTGGTCCATTATCTCCTCTAAGACCTTTATCACCAGGTGCTCCAATATCTCCAAATGGGGTTTTCGGTTGGGATCCTTGAGGACCCTTAGTACCTTTAATTCCTCTATCACCGGTCGGCTGTACACCTTTATCACCTTGTCCACCGCCAGAACCAACAGCACCGGTAGGCCCTTTTGTACCTTTTGGTTGATAACCTTTAACACCTTTATTACCTTTATCACCAGGTGCTCCAAGATCTCCAACTGGTCTATCACCTGAAGAGCCTATTTCACCCTTTTGGCCTTTAATACCAAGATCACCCTTTGGTTGTAAACCTTTATCACCTTGTCCACCGCCAGAACCAAATGCACCTTTATTACCTTTATCACCTTTTACTTGAGTACCTTTAATACCCTTAAGGCCTTTATCACCAGTTGCACCCTTTGTACCTTTTGGCTGAGTACCTTTAATACCAGGTCCTCCTATTAGTCCTTTAAGTCCTTTAGCTCCTACAACTTGAGAATCGAAATTACCATAACCAGCATCACCACGATCACCAGCAGCACCGGTCGCACCTTTAAGCCCAATTGGATTATCACCAATTATACCTAAAATACCCTTTTGTCCTTTTTGACCAACATCACCTGTTGGCTGTAAACCTTTTTGACCCAGTGGGCCTTTTAAACCTTGAGGTCCTTGTACTCCTTTTTCTCCTACTGGAGAATCTCCAATTAAACCAAAAATACCTTTTTGACCTAGGGCACCTTTGCTACCCTTTGGGCTATCACCAGTAGGTCCAATTAAACCAAAAATACCTTTTTGACCTTTATCTCCTGCAGGATTACCTC
>Ga0102889_1000533_pt1 | contig 15607 bp, 10 predicted proteins | sample Colrivmet1551A02_FD_84505 | JGI IMG/M metagenome (GOLD analysis project Ga0102889, IMG submission 84505) | Estuarine microbial communities from the Columbia River estuary - metaG 1551A-02 | ecosystem: Environmental > Aquatic > Marine > Intertidal zone > Estuary | place: USA: Columbia River...
CCTTCATCGGTGAGCATTTGATCGATAACGTCTTTGAGCCAAGGGCCTACATCTGTGCCCACGCGCCGTGGAGTAAAGGCCTGACGAGCGATGCTTCTGAGCCATGTGTGCTCGGGCTGATCGTGATTTACCAACATCAGAGTGGGTGCATCTGAAGCCTCTTGCATACGGTCACGAGACGAAAAAATCTCATGATTACTGGCAACATGGACTAAATCTTTGTAGTTCAAAATTGCCCAGGCTGGAATCGGCTTATCCATACCTTTAACTGTGCCTGGGGGATAGCCCTCAACGCCAAACTGAATTGGCTTGTCGCGCAACATGTCATAGTACGGAAATGGATTTTGAATAACTGCAGGTTGTTCAAGGTCTCGAGCGTGAAATTCATCGCCAGATATTACTAATTGGTTAATCATTTTAGTTCTCCTGTTATTGACAGCCTGAGGGCTAGGTGGCGTTAAAGCCGCCGTCGATTACTAATTCAGCACCGGTCATATAACGACTGGCATCGGACGCGAGGAAGATAATTCCTGAGGCAACATCTTGAGGCTTACCTGATTCACCCATAGGAACGGCGGCTAAGAAGCCCCCTTCTGCAGCTTCCATATCCGGCGCGACACCCAAATCAACCAGCTGGCGCAGGAATGAAGTGCCCATATCGCTTTCGATAATGCCTGGGTGGATTGAATTACAGCGAATGCCCATACCGAGCATGGCGCACTCAGCAGCCACCGATTTGGTCAACAGACGAACAGCACCTTTGGAGGCGTTATATGATGCCAGAGCAATACTGCCAGACAGACCCATCACCGATGACAGATTGATAATAGAACCACCGCGACCGCTTACTCCGCCGGGACGCATGGCAATAGAGGCGTGCTTACAGCCCAACAGCGTGCCAGCAACGTTAACATCCTGTACCTGTTTGAATTCTTCTACATCCAAGTCAGCCAGTAGCTTCATGGGTACGATGGCTGCGGTATTCACAACAATGTCCAGGCCGCCGAAAGTATCCACCGCACATTTAATAGCAGCTTCCCACTCACCTTCATCCACAACATTGTGTTTAATAAACTCGGCTTTGGCGCCAGTGGCAAGTAACTCGTCGCGCACCGCTCTGCCCGTTTCTTCTTGGATATCGGTGATTAATACTGAGGCACCAACTGACACTAGGCCCCTGCATATTTCAGCACCCAGCGTGCCAGCAGCACCGGTTACCAGTGCAACTTTGCCGTCTAGGCTAAATGAATTTCGATAGTTAGTAGTATCTGAAGTCACAGTACTTTCCCCTATAAATCGTTATTGTTATTAGATAATTTTTTATTTTTTCTTCGTGCTCAATGGGCGCGAATTGGTACTTTTTGTAGGCCAACCAAAAGCTGTCTTTAGTAGATAGTATCTATATGACATATTTCTGTCAACAACAATGTTGCCTTTGTACCTATATGTTTGATTGCCGGCTTTTTACAGCTCAAGCCCCTGTAAATGCTGCATTTCTAGACACCTCAAGCAGCTTAAATAGCCCAGTTATTGGCGGGTTATAGCTGCCGCTATCCAATAACAGCCTCGATAAGAAAAAAGGGGTCAGCGGTGCTGACCCCCTAACTCAAACCCAGCCGATTACAGACCTCGACCTATTCCGCTCTGACTAAACAGACTAGAACTGGTAAGTAAGTCGGAAGGCAACTTCTTCAACAAAATCAAACGTCGACATGGCATCCATATTGTCATCGCCACCGCCAACAAAGTTGGCAAACAGTTCAGCACTCACAGATTTGCTCGGCTTGTAACGAAGCCCTGGCTGCACTAGGTAACCACCTTCAAGATCCCAAAGCACTGCAAGGTCTGCACGCCACAACAGGCTTGGCGAAGGCTGCTGCAGGGCAAACGAAATCGCGTCATAACCATTGCGCCCTTTTGGCATGGTAAAGCCCGCGTCTTCAGTAGTCGTCATACCGTACCCATCGAGGTGTCGACCAAATAGATCACTCTCAGACTTGTGTAACCACTGGAAAACCATATAGGTTGCAGGAAAGTCCACTGAGAAGCGGTGGTATTTTTCCATTACGAAAGAGGTAACCAATTCATCCTCAACAAGATAGCCCTTACCCAGTAGTGATGGGTCAGTGAAGGTTTTGTTAGGCGTAAAGGTTGCTTCAAATCGAACAATTAACTGATCCAAGAACGAATCAGGTTCGCTGAAGAACATATAGTTCATACCAAATCCGAAGATGTCTTCACGATCATAGCGACGCTCGATATGGCCTCTTAGATCACCCAAGCCGCCTGCAGGCGCAGAGAAGAAAGCATCCAAAATTGTTGTAGACAGAGCATAGTTGTCGACCGGCGTGTTCGCAGGTAATCCTAACTGCCCCAAAACATCATTGGTAAGAGCCTGTGCAACAGGGAAATCGTTTAATAGATCCTGCAAATTAGCCCCGTTCAGACGAGAACCAGCAGCTTCATTCATCCACTGTTCAGCAGTGTAGATACCCACACCAGAAAACGGCTCAAAAGGCGTCATCGCCAATAACTGTCCAGTAGTAACACCACTGACTGGGTCAGCCACTGGATCCGCAATACCCAGTTTCTCGAAGGGGTTAACACCTGAAGCTGCCCAGCGGTAAACACCGTCAGGGTTATAGCGATTGGTATAGGTAAACTGCAGACCTAGCTCACCAATCTGGCCTCTGAGGCGAGCACCAAAGTTCCATTTATCATCTACTTCGTCAAAACCTTGCTCAGTCTGAACAACAAAAGTAGAGGTGATAGCGTTATAGGGCGTGTTTTCATTCGACATCACCGATGGCTGGAACTCCTGCCCCCAGGCTTCAAATTCCCAGTCGTTCTTGAATGAGTAACTGCCGCGCACACCGAGCGCTGGCATACGCTTGTCGGAGAATTCTTCGGAAGCCCAGTCAAATGCAGAATGTCTGCGTAGATCAAGGCCGTTAGGATTATCCAAGACTCTGAAGAACAGTGACTCGCCCCAGGCAATCTGCTGATTACCTACCCGCAACCATAATGGGCCATCGCTGTAGTCCAAATAGAACGAGGGCAAATCAATCGCGTAGTCTTCACCGCAGATCTCAAGCCTTGTGGCACAGTCACCACGAAGAGAAGTCTCGAAATAATTTGGACCATCGCCATTAAAAGTATCGTGCTCATCCCAGGCATAAAGCGCTCGGACCTTACCGACGAATTTGAGGTTGTCGTTAAACTTAACATCAAGATCCAACTCAGCCCGAGTAAACATGACATTCCAGTCATTGGTTTTGCTGTAAGACTCAGGTCTGGTAGTCATTCCCTCCATCCCAAAGGCTTGCTCTACTGTGTTCGGCGTAGCTACGCCGTTATACGCATTACCCGCCTGATTCCAGGGATTCTGCTTATCATTATTGAGGCTAAAAGCCCCTTCCTGTCGCACAAACCCGGACAAATACCAGTCCGCGGAATACGCTAGCGATGCTGGTGTCAGCAGCGCTACGGACAAAGTGCCAGCGAGAATAGTTTTTAGTTGTTTTGGTTTCAACATTACATCTCTCCATTAATTTCTTTAGTTATCAATTTTATTTTTTTAATTTTAATTTGATTAAATTTCCGCCATGACCCGCTAGCAGAGCTGACCTGCTCTGAGCGTCGCCACCCACTATTGAAAGGCCTTGGTACCAACCGGACGATAGAGCTCCTTGTTCAATTCGACTCCAGCTCTCACCGTTGTCTGAACTCTGCAATGTGTTTCGAATACCGCTGATCAGTACATCACCAGAACCCGACGTCCAAACGTTGAGTAAAATACCGCTACTCGGCGTAGTCACCTGCTCCCAAGCACGCCCACCATTAGCCGTTTTAATGATCTTTCCATCCTGGCCCACCGCAAATCCAGTGCCATTAGCATGTAGGCTTAGACCAAACAGAGAGGCCTCACCTAAATGCACTGTCTGCCAAGTGTCACCCTGATCAAGAGACTGGATAATTAATTCAAACTCACCCACAACTGTGACGATTCCACTATCGGACACATGCACGTCATAGAGGTGTGGCTCGAAAAAATCATTGGTCATTGCTGGCCAATCCATGCTGACTGACTCCCAGCTCAGACCACTGTCTGTGGATCGAAGAATGGTGCCAAAGCCGCCTACTGCGAACGCTAAACCACTGGCTGAGACATCACTTACGCTAAGCAACCGCTCGTCTGTATTAGACGCAATAGAGGTAAAGCCTTCGACAGCCTTGAGCCCATCAACAGCCTTGAGCCCATCAACAGCCTCTAGCCCCGTGAAAGCACGACGATAGATTGCACCTTCTTGACCAACAACAAGACTGACATCATTGCGACAACTGACATCGAGCAGAGCGCTCTCTGTAAAGGCTTCTATCTTGGCCCAGCTCTCTCCAGCATCCTGACTCTCAAGAACAAGCCCGGCATCACCGACAGCCAATTGCTGAGACCCAGACTCACACAACCCATAGAGTGCATCATGGGCTGTACCTTTATGGACTTGGACAGTGTTACTCAGTGACGCCCCGGATAAAGAAACCCCGAGAGCGACCACTAAGAGAGGTAGTGAACGGAAATTCATCGATTAGCTACCCAGTCGTCTGATGGCAGGGATAGTCATATATTTTTCATATAGACCGTCCTGATTCCAACCGGACTTAAAGCCACCGCGAATTTCTTCTGCATGATAGAAGCGACTCATTCGATTGGACTGAATATCATGGACGTGACACTTAGTCCAAGACCAACCTGGGTGATCGCCGTCCATCTTGACAGTATCGCCATCGATAAACTGACTGGTGGTAACCTGCACAGATTTCCACAGTTCACCGCGTCGGTCATAGGTCACACAGGCGACGAACATCATCGTTCGCGTATCCAGCCAAACGCGTTTCTTACCCACAGGTGCACGTGGGAAACCGGTTGGCTCTAGATCGATAACGATGACTTCTGGAATCAATTCCATAGTGGTTTCAAAGAAGGTCTTACCCTGAGGGCCACCGTGAACCGTTGGCTCAGAGTTAGGATTGCTACCATGCCAATTCTCACTGACACCACCCAACATCGGCTTGCGAGCGACAATTTCATAATTGCCCCAGGTAAGCATCGGGTCACCAGCGCACCAGCCATCCGACAAGAACAGTGTGATACCCGGCACTAATGGCTCAAAACGCTGGCTTGATGGGAATCGACGCACGCGCTTAAAGGCGGGAATATAGCCGTAGAGATCAGGAAATTTACGCTGATCGTAGTACCAGGTATTTACAAACGAGGTACCGCGAGAATCATTCGGATAGGTGAACCAAATTGCGTTGTAACGCAGCAGATCTTCACGACCTTCCATATAAGGTGTATCGCTGTTGGTCAGACCCACGGTGTTCTGCTCAGCCCAAACAAAATCATACTGATACTGCTCGCTGCCATCTGGACCTATATCCCAGTCACGGATAGCGTACATAGCCGAATCATGACGTCCCCAACTCAGAGTTAGGTTGGCATAAGCCTCGAGACCGGTTTTCGCATCGGGAAACGGGTTTCCGCCAATCCAGGGCTCACCTTCTTGCGTGACAACATTATTGTTTTCATCGAGCTTTGCTTTACCTTGGTTTTTAATAGTGGCTTCAAGGTATTCAGCAGGAAACAGCTTGGTAACGTCAGTGGTGGTCTTAACAATTTTGATCTGACGACCCTGCTCAAGTACTTCAATATAAGTAATTGGATCCAGAAGGTCCTGCACATGCTCAACATTTTCAGACGTTAGCATATCGCCAACTTTGATTTTACCTTTGGTGTAACTTTCGATAGACAGCAGCTCTTCAGGGTAAGCTGCAGAGATATCTTGGGCCTGTGAAATTAGCGGCCAAAGCGGCGTAAGAACACCAGCTCCTGCGACGCCTTTAGACACCTTATCGAGAAACATACGTCTACTATAATCATGTGTACATTCGTTATTGTTCATATTTAACTACCCCTTTTATTAATGCTTTTCTAATAGTGCTTTTATAGTTTTTTAATTTTTAATTTTTAATTTTTAATTTACTGATACTGCTTTTTCTTCCTCAAAACTTTTCCCTACATCGGACTTATCAGCAGCATCGAAGAGATCATCTTCGCCACTACCCAACAAACCTTTAATCGTCATAAATCGCGGCTTAACCAACCAGACTTCAAGTGGCAGTACGATTAAGGCGACAACCATATTGATCAACATAACCATGACCAGTAACAGCCCCATATCGGCCAAGAACTTCAGCTCCGAGAGGTAGTACCAAGGCAAGATTGCGATCAGCACTATGGTCGCAGTAAAGAAAATCGCTTTACCGGTGGTCACTACAGCCTTTCTAATAGCCTGAGCATGGTTGTTACACTTGGTGTATTCCTCACAGATTCTACTGAGCAGATAGATGCCATAATCAATCCCGACACCCACACCAATAGCGGAAATTGGCAGAGTGTTCACATCTAGGCCTATACCCATCTGCACCATCACTGCGCCGAGAAAAACATTAGAAATATTGACTGGAATTAACAGCAAGAAACCCGCGGTAACAGAGCGGTAGGCATAGCTACAGGTGACGAGAATAACCAGATTTAGCAGCCCCAGAATCACCCACTGATAGTAATCCACAGTGTCATTGATCGACTGCTGCAGAGCGATGGTGCCTGTGCCTAGGCGTATATTGAAACTCTCATGCTCCAAGCCTATTTCATCTAGTGCCGCGCGAGTCTGCTCCAGAGCCAGATCAACCGTTTCCTGCTTGTTATCTTTGTACCACAGCGAGACCGTGGCATTTTGCTGAACAAAGTCAGTGACATGTAAAAAGGCTTTCGGGCCAGTGCCAATCATCACCGCGCCAGAGGCGGCAGTAACCGCTTGCTGATCGCGATCAAGAGGAGACCACTTCGGATTGCCACCACTGAATAGACGATTTGCCTCGGGCAAATAGTCAGCAAACGACAGCGTGGCTACAGGTGGGTTCTCCTGCTTTTCTAAATTGCGCTGCAGCGCCAACATCGAAAATACCGTATCAGACTGCCTAGCCACCCGACTGGGATTATTGGCGTCCTTGGCCTCAAAAATAACCTCTAAAGTGTTTAGACCGGCGAAGTTTGAATTGATAGCACCAACGGCCTGATTGTATTCAGAGTCTTCCCATAGCAAGCTAGTACCCTCAACTGGGTTACCTACCTTGATCTGCATTACCTGACCAATACTGACGACAACCAACACTAGGGTTATAACAGCAGTCACCTTGCCGCGAAAACCGTGGGACAACGTCGCAATACCCGCCAAAACACTGTGCATTGCACGGTGCCAAAATTGGCCACCACCTTTGTCAGCACCGGTTATCACAGCCGCATTTTTGGGTTCTGGCAGCAGCGACAGCATTAAGGGAGACAACAGTACATTGGTAGGGAACAGAATCAGCGCCCAGAAACCACAGAAGATCGCGAACCGCTCCATAGCCGGTATAGGCGCAACTATGATCAGCAGGATACCAATGGCGTCGGTAAAGATACCAAGGCCACCTGGCGTCATCATTACTCCCAGTACTGTTTCTGCAGCCTTCTTCTTATCGTTGACCAGAGGATAAACTTCGTAATAGCGCTCAATAAACTGCACACAGTGACTAAAGGATCGGGCAACCAATAATAGCGGCACCACCATGATCAGTGGCTCAATGGGATAGCCCAACCAGCCGACAAACCCGAAGCCCCAAACCGCAGCCACCGCACTTGTAACCACCGGAACAACAACACCAACAAAATTGGACATGTAAATAATCAGTGACGCGATCAGCGCCACAATCGTCACACCAAAAATACCCAGCATTGCGGCTTGGTGACTATAGACCCAACCCGTAAGCATTGGCTGACCCGCAACATGTATCTCGTGCTTGGCGTCGCGCTCGCTTTCAACCAGATTCTGCACGTAATCAAATAACTCACCGTAATCAACCAAGCGCTCAATAAAGGTCGCGGTGATCAATGTGGCAGATTCATCCTGGGATATAAGAAAGGCTCGAGCATTGGGTGCTTTTTTAACTTTTTGACGGAAGTCGAGTATCTCTTCATCCGTTGTCGGGACTGCATCACCCATCAGTGGCTGACTTTCAATACCAAAGGGCGTGGCCTCAGAGTAGCGGGCTTTCTCTGTTGCTATAGAGAGTATCTGATCGTGATCTACGCCAGCCGCGAGATCGATATCACGGGTTAGATCCCAAACCTTAGTTAAGGTCTCGGGATTGTAGATACTGCCTTCTTTATTTTTGACCATAATAGTAACGGTCAGAGGATTACCAAAATTTGGATGGTCGGTAAACGTTTCTACGAAAGGATGATTTTTTGGGAGTAAGTCAGAAAATATCGTGCGCAGCTCCACAAATTGCAGACCCACAGCGAAAAAGACTGTTATTGCACCAAGTACCAGCAGCGACAGCGAAGAATTTCGCATAAGTGACGCAGCCAACCTGGCCTGAAGAGGTTTGAGCATTGTTCCCCCAATGATACTTATAATTATAGCGTCCTTGGATAGAGCCGAAATTCATCAGTCAATCGGCACTTCCAGAACTTTATGAACCAAAGATACTACACTTTTTTAATAGTGTCCATTTGATAGTGTTACAAGAGAAAGATACTACTTATTTTAAATAGTGTCCATATGATATTGTTACTAAATGACGCTTTATTGCATTATTTAGTCAATTTTCGATATTTTATGAAGGGGAGACTACGTGGGACTCAGTACACTTTGTGTGCTCTTTGTGTACTCTTTGAGTGCTAATAAGACGAAATATGCGTGCAGTGCAGCGTTAACATAGAACAGCGATGGAACCTCAAGCAGGGTATAACAGCCAACCTAAACCCCAAGAGCATGGCCGGCACCTTAAAAGGCGCCGGCCAACTCTGGAAGCACTATGCGCGGTAACTTAGGGCTGCGCCGCAAAGATCTTAACTGGCACACCATTTAATGCGGCATTGCCACTAACCTGATCTATTAGCTGATCATCTGTCAGATCGTTACAGCTAACGCCCTCCTGCTCACTGGCAATCCCCATACTGACACCAGCGCGTTTGTGTCCCCAACCGTGGGGCAAGCTAACCACACCGCGCATGACCTCGTCGCTGGCCAGTACCTGAGTCACTACTTCACCGACCCGAGACTGAATACGCACCTGAGATTCATCATCTATTTTGTGCTCTGCCAAATCATCTGGATGCATTAGCAGCTGCCAACGTGGCTTACCCTTTACCAGACGATGCGAGTTATGCATCCAAGAGTTATTGCTGCGTATATGGCGGCGGCCGATAAGCAGTAACTCATCGGCTTCGGTGACTGCCTGATCTACGCCAAGGCGCTGAAGATCTTTGACTATGTAATCTGCCAGTAAGGTTATTTTGCCGTCACTGGTGCACAGGCGCTCGGGGAGGCTAGGCGCTAGCCTGCCAAGATCCAAGCCATGGGGATGCTGCTTAATTTTGTCTAGGGTCAGCTCTAACTCATGACCCGCGGCGGCACTGTAAGGACCGCGCTGAATACCTTTATCAACTAACTTATCTGGCGAGGGTAAGGGTTTACTGTCCATCCCTTTATGCGCGGCAATTGCCTGACCTAGCTGATTAAAGATTTCCCAATCATGCAATGTGCCCGCAGCTGGCTCAAAGACCGCCTCGTTAAAGCGCGCCGTGTTGTGCACCGCTAAGCGATGGAAGGCAATATCGTAGTGATCATGCTCCAAGGCACTGGTAGGCGGTAAAATAATATCTGCGTGCTGAGTGGTTTCATTAATATAGAAATCGAGGCTGACCATAAAGTCCAAGCCAGCGAGAGCTTGATCAATTTGCTGACCATTGGGCGCAGATAGCACCGGATTGCCAGCAATAGAAATCAACCCGCGAATCTGACCCTCGCCCTCAGTGAGCATTTCCTCAGCCATCACCGTGGCCGGCAACTCACCCGCAAACTCCGGCAAACCGCTGACGCGACTATGGAAGGCAGCAAAGTGCCCTGCCCCAGACTCACCCGGCTTAACAAAGCCAAAGGCCGGCGATGAGGCCATCATGCCGCCCCGCACATCCAGGGAGTGGGTCAGGATATTAATCATATTGATAGCCCACTGGCACAATGTGCCATAGACCTGCACTGACACGCCCATGCGGCCATAGCAGACAGCGCCTTCTATATTGGCCATATCTCGAGCCAACTGACGAATCTGCTCTGCGGCTACACCGGTTCGCTGTTCAGCTAACTCTGGAGTAAAGGATTCACAGGCACTGCGCACCTTATCGACGCCCACCAGCAGATCGGTTAGGTGACCGGTATTAACGAGATTCTCGGCAAACAGAGTATTGAGCATAGCCATTAATAAAAAGGCGTCCGTACCCGGGCGGATAAAGAGATGTTGGTCTGCAATCTCAGCGGTCTCTGTGCGTCGTGGATCTATCACTACAAAACGGCCCCCGCGTTCCTGAATCGCCTTAAGACGTTTCGGAACATTGGGCACAGTCATAATGCTACCGTTAGACGCCAGAGGATTACCGCCAATAATCAGCATGTAATTAGTGTGGTCGATATCCGGCACAGGAAGCAGTGACTGGTGGCCATAAAGACTTAAGGAGGTTAAATGATGGGGCAGCTGATCAAGGCTAGTGGCAGAAAAATGGGTCTTAGTTTGCACCGCTTTACGCAACACACTGGCGTGAGTCATGCTGCCGTAATTGTGCACATTGGGGTTGCCAGCATAAAAGGCCACCGAATCAGCACCGTGCTGGTCTTGCACCGCCGTCAACTTTTCCGCGACTGTACTAAACGCCTCTTCCCAACTGATCTCGACCCAGCTATCACCCTGTTTCTTGACTGGCCTGCGCAGGCGATCAGGGTCGGTGTAGATATCTTGCATCGCTGTGCCTTTGGGGCAGATATAGCCATGGCTTAACGGATCGTTTTTGTCGCCCTTAATCGATAGTACCTGCTCACCTTGAGTTTTAATTTCAAGGCCACAGATGGCTTCACAAAGGTTACAGGCGCGGTAATGGGTTTGAATGTCAGCGGGCATCTTCTACTCTCCGGTATTTTAGTGCTGAGTTATAGTAACCGAAGTGATTGAGGATATGGGGTGGAAGTTTGTGGATGGTGGGTATTGGTTAGATATCCCTCGTCGCTACGCTCCGTAGGGATTACAAACTGTGGGCTCGAGTGGAATGATATCTTAGCTGCTAAGGCGAGTGACGTGCGATACGACTCTGTTCGGCTATCACCTAACCTGTCATCTCGAACGCATGCGAGAGATCTCGAGATCCCTCGTCGCTACGCTCTGTCAGGATGACAGATTAGGGGCTCTGGCGGGCTGACACAATTAGGCAACGCGGTAAGACAAGTTTGAGACTCTAACGAGATGAGAAGGTATAAATAGAGATATCAGAGTTCCTTTCTACCAACTACTACTCCGTAATATTCCCCGCAATAAACGCCTGCACCGCATCCTGATCATTGTCCAGCACTGCGTAGTGCTCTTCCTTCTCAAACAAATCTGCCATATGAGTTGGCAGTTCAGGATCAGTGGGATAACCCGCTTCACGGACCGCATCCGGGAACTTAGCCGGATGGGCAGTGGCCAAGGTTACCATCGGTGTTTCAGTATTGGCTCGACAGTGACGTGCCGCATCCAGACCAATGGCTGTGTGCGGATCCATCAGGTAATCACTCTCTTGCAAGACGCTGCGAATCATCTCCAGCATGCCGTCATTGTCACAGCGATAGCTGGTGAACAATTTGCGCGCTTCGATTAAAGCTGAATCGCTGAGATTCATATGACCCGCTTTGGCCTCTTTCATTAACTCGGCAATGGCCGGACCGTCGCGATCGTAGAGATCAAACAGCAAGCGCTCAAAATTGCTCGAGATCATAATATCCATACTCGGCGCCAGACTTTGCTCCAGCGGACGGGTGCTGTGATCATTCTCGCTGATGCAGCGATGCAGAATATCATTCTGGTTGGTGGCAATAACCAACTGCTCAATGGGCAAACCCATCTTGTGCGCCAAATAACCGGCAAATATATCACCAAAGTTACCTGTGGGAACTGAGAACGATACCTTGCGCTGGGGGCCACCCAGAGAAAGAGAAGCCCAAAAATAGTAGACAATCTGAGCCATAATACGCGCCCAATTAATCGAGTTAACCGCAGCTAACTGACGACCTTCAGGGAGAAAAGATTGGTCGCTAAAGCTCGCTTTTACCATATTCTGACAGTCATCAAAATTGCCGTGCATGGCAATATTGTGCACATTGTCTGCGGCAACCGTGGTCATCTGACGGCGCTGCACTTCTGATACGCGATTGTGCGGGTGCAGTATAAAGATATCGATATTTTCACAGCGACGGCAGCCTTCAATCGCCGCAGAGCCTGTGTCACCGGAGGTGGCACCCATAATCACAACTTTTTGGTTGCGCTTGGCGAGAATATAATCGAGCAGGTTGCCCAAAAACTGCAGCGCAAAATCTTTAAACGCCAGAGTCGGGCCGTGAAACAGCTCCATAATCCATTCGTTGTGTCCGGTCTGAATCAGCGGTGCAATACCGCCGTGACGGAATGTGGAATAGGATTTATCAATCAACTTTTTTAGGTCAGCATGAGGAATCGCGCCATCGACAAAAGGCGTAATAATCTTTAATGCCAGATCCTGATAAGACAGACCAGCCCAGGAGGCGATCTCTTCTTGACTAAACTTGGGTAATTCCTGAGGTACATAAAGTCCGCCATCTGGGGCTAACCCAGTCAGTACAACCTCTTCGAAACTCTTTGGCTCGCCGCCGCCTCTGGTGCTGATATATTTCATTTACTGATCCAAGTGTTCGACGCGGATAAAGCTTACCTGACCGCGCACTGTTTCAAGTTGTTCGATCTGCTCAACCGCAGCATCCAATGATTTCTCGTGAGTGATATTGGTTAATATAATCACATCCACATACTCTTCAGTGGCCGGCTGTTCTTTCTGGCTGATCGCCTCAATGCTGATCCCCGCATCGGCCATTATGCCGGTAATACTCGACAAAACGCCGGACTGATCAAGGGCCGAGAAACGCATATAGAAGCTGGTTTCAATCTCTTGGATATCGAGAATATCCCGCGCTGCGGCCGCATTGGTCGAGACACCAAGCGCTGGCACCCAGCTTTGCGGATCATTGTTCATTACTCGCGCCACATCAATAATATCTGCAACCACCGAGGAAGCCGTAGGCGCGGCTCCGGCACCCGGGCCATAGAATAAGGTTGTTCCGACCGCATCGGCATTGACCATTACTGCATTTAAAACGTCATCTACGCCAGCAATCAAGCAGCTTTTTGGCACTAGGGTTGGATGAACTCGCAGTTCAACGCCCTTATCGGTCTGGCGGGCAATACCCAGATGCTTGACCGCATAACCCATCTCACGGGCATTGGCCACATCCTGAGGATCCAATTTGGTGATACCGTCAGTGAAAACCTTCGTGCTGTCGAGAGGCATGGCAAATGCCAGTGACGCCATAATAACCAGCTTGTGAGCAGCATCTATGCCCTCAACATCAAAGGTTGGATCCGCTTCGGCATAGCCTTTTTCCTGAGCCTCGGTCAGCACATCGGCGAACTCGCGCCCTTTGCTGTCCATCTCAGAGAGAATAAAGTTGGTGGTGCCATTAATAATGCCGGCCATCCAGTTAATGCGATTGCCTGCCAAGCCTTCGCGCAAGCCTTTAATAATGGGGATACCACCGGCCACTGCCGCTTCATAGGCGACGATCAGATTACACTTCTCGGCATGGGCAAAAATTTCCATGCCATGCTCGGCGATCAAGGCCTTGTTTGCCGTAACCACATGTTTGCCATTGTCTAACGCTGTCATAACCAGATCGCGGGCCACGGTGGTGCCGCCAATCAGTTCAACGACTATGTCAATATCAGGGTTTTTGGCGACCTCAAAAATATCGCGGGAAACCTCTACAGCAGAGGTATCGCAGCTTGGGTTATCGCGACGCGCGCCGACCTGAGTAACGGCGATTTCGCAGTTGGCTCGAGGGTTAATTAATTGGGCGTTGTGCTGAAGAAGATTGAGTGTGCCTGAGCCAACTGTGCCCAGACCGCAGATACCAACTTTTACCGATTTCAAGGTGTTTCCCCGAACTAAAAATGAGTGGATAACAAAGGCGACAACAGTAGATGGCAGGCCGCCCTCTGTCAATGCAAGGGCGGTTGATATTGGCTAAAACCGGTGCTTTTTGCCGCTATATATCTCCAGGAATCAGTTGATTGAGCTCAGACCGAGGAACTCGGCAAGTGCAGCTGCGGGTTTATAGCCAGGGATCATGGTGCCATCCATCAAAATAATGGCCGGTGTTCCGGTCACACCCAGAGAAACCCCGAGGCTGTGGTGTTCAGCAACTGGATTGTCTTCGCAGACCGAGGTGCTAGTGCGCTTGCCATTCTTGATTTCCGTCAGGGTTTCATTGGGCGTATCTGAACACCAGGCAGTAGCAATTTTATCGTATGAATCAGACCCTACACCTGCTCTAGGAAAAGCCAAATAGCGTACCTCTATACCCATGGCATTTAACTGGGGTACTTCATTGTGCAGCTTGCGACAGTAGCCACAGTCGACGTCGGTAAAGACATTGATAATCGCTTTAGTTTGCCCCGCTGGCTTAAAAACAATCAGGTCATCAGTGCCGCGCGCAGCAAATATATCGCGACGAGTGTCGTTTAGAGCCAGTTCGCGAACATCGACAAATTGGCTGCGTGTAATTTGATAGAGATTGCCATCAAAGAAATGGCCTCCGTCTGCAGAGACATAGAGCAGTGGACCACCTTTAACCTGTACTGCAAAAAAACCTGGCAGAGCCGCTTCACCGACAAACTCAAAGTTAAGATCAGGACGCGCTGCGGCAAGATTGCCAAGAATTTCTTTTTCACTCGCTGCCAAGGTCCACTGAGCACAGCAGAGGCTAACGAGTAAAATGGCTACGGAACGAAAAACATTGCGTTTGGCTTTGCTGAGAGAGATATTCACTGGTCTATCCTAGAAATGTGTATGAGCTGTATTGGAGTTGAATACTCCACGGAGGTTCACTTTAGAGTGTTTGCGGCCACTGGTAGCGGAACCAGCTAAGACTTTCTCCAGGGAGAAAGCCTTAACTGAAATATCAGCGCGGACTAGACTGCTTGCTCTCCAGTTTCACCTGTGCGGATACGAATGACTTCGTCGAGGGTCGAGATAAATATTTTGCCATCGCCAATCTTGCCAGTAGCAGCGGCCTTTGCAATCGACTCAACCACGCTGTCGACCATTTCGGCGCCAATCGCGATTTCGAGTTTTACCTTAGGTAAAAAGTCCACCACATATTCAGCACCACGATATAACTCAGTGTGTCCTTTTTGACGACCAAAACCTTTAACTTCTGTCACCGTGATACCTTGCACACCTACGTCTGCAAGTGCCTCACGCACGTCGTCGAGTTTAAATGGCTTGATAATCGCTGTAATTAACTTCATTGATGTGAATCTCCGGATAATGTTTTTGGTTCTGACGCAAAGATACCTCTTTCAAATAGAAATTGCATCTTCATATAAG
>Ga0102889_1000539_pt1 | contig 15499 bp, 9 predicted proteins | sample Colrivmet1551A02_FD_84505 | JGI IMG/M metagenome (GOLD analysis project Ga0102889, IMG submission 84505) | Estuarine microbial communities from the Columbia River estuary - metaG 1551A-02 | ecosystem: Environmental > Aquatic > Marine > Intertidal zone > Estuary | place: USA: Columbia River...
ACTAAGCGACGCACATTGTTCGGCAGTTAATTCGTCATTTTTAGCAGTAGGAATCCCATCATATAATTGGTCAATAACTTTCATGACAAACGTGGTATAATTTAATTTAATTCCGCATTCTTGGCCAATACTTTTCACACGCTTTAAAATCTTGTCAAATCCCACGTTTTCATATTTGCCATTTCGTTTTAAAACACGCATTTCGTCCTGTTCTATAACAGAAGACATGGTTTATTACATATACAACTACATATCATTTTAAATCGTTTTTATTCAATACTACTACTTGTTGTTGTTGTTGTTGGCCAAAGTAAAATCTCACATATAACATAAAAAATAAAATATTTTATTTTATATATATGACTTTTGCGTTTCTCTCTAATAAAATGATATTTTTAGTTTTAGCATTATTGTTTGCCATAATCAGTGCCCCATTTGTAAAGAATAATATAGAAGGATTTATTGGATTAACACCTGGAAACTATCCTATCAGCGAAGACGGACCTCTGCTACGTGAATATCCATTTAAGAAGAATATGGGTATTTCAAAAAATACATACGCCGATAACTCGGAATATTATCCCATCTTTGATTCTTCGTATGAACAGCATACTAATAACGTGAGATATTGGGCAACACCGAATAATGGTCTATGTTCTCCTGCTGAATTTTGTGGAGGGTTATACGATAATAAAAAAATGGACATTCCAAAAACACCATCCAGTATTCCATTTTCTTCTCCTGATATTCGAGTAAATTATTATGGTTCTCATGTCATAGATTGTCCGTCTGATACATATAACGAATAGTGTATATGTGTGGGGTTTTATGTTTAGATTTTGCGTATTTAGATAACTGTGTATTTTTAGCGGGTTGATAACATTCGTAAAAATAATTACATCTATATTATTTTAACTAGTATGATATATATCATATATATCATATATATTATATCACCCATATATATGGGTGATACTTCAAATCTAGAAGTTTTGAGAGATACTGCGTTGCCCACACTGGGTAATAACAAAATCTGGTGTTATGACATAGAACACCTTAGGAGTTATCGTAATTTAAATAAACATACTGCACAGCTTCATAACCCTGCAAATAATCTTGCTGATTTGTTAACACGGATTACAACCAATAGTCCGACAGCCACGACAAATTATAGTACAATATTAGCAGAGGCCTACAATGATCAACTTGAGTCGATAATTAAAGAAAAGCAAAATAGTTCTGATATAACTACAAAATTGACAACCACGGTTACAAAAGAAATATATACAAAAATAAACACTTTGCTTAGAACCATTTATAGCGCAGAAAACATGGTGTATGATGCTTTTAGCAACACTTCTTATAATAATGGGTATGAAGAATCTGTTTTTGAACAGGGCGAATATCCCTACAGCATAACGCGTGTAACAAACCCAATAAAAAATAGCTACAAGGGTTTTTTTTCAGAGAATGAGGTTCTCAACGTATTCGAATTACGAACACCATTTCAGGATAATTTAGGTGGATCAGAACCAACACTGGTACATAAGGCGAATTTTACAAGTAATAGACTTAATATCAATACCGAAAATATTAGAGGTCACGGGATAGAAACTGACAGGATACTATTCTCCTCTTATGGTTTAAATGAAAGTATAACAGATCGTAGCGAATTTAGTTCCAGGGAGTTCTATACGTTAGTCCAAGGCAATACTAGTGTAGAAAATAAACCGAAATACGAATATGGACGTGATTTTGGATTAGAAGCAATTATTCATTCTAAAATGTTGGCAAGCCTTTCGCGTGATGGAAAATTAAGAGAAAGAGCACTGTCGTCGGGGTTTATCATAACTCGTGATAATTATGAAACAATCACCGGATTAATATTCTATGCTACCTTGATAATTCCTCGTCCCTATTACATGGGTGAAGCTGAATATATTCGTGAGTATAGTTCCAATCATGGTCTTTTCGGAGGAAACCGCGCATATCTTGACAATGCAGAAAGTATTATAAATGAACAAATAAATAACCCAGGTTCGAGATATAATCCAAACCAGAGACAACTATATATTGCCATATCTAGTCGATTTAATTTGTTTGATTTAATTGAATATTATCCAATTCGTCAAAGTATAGTGGATTCTAATTTAGTAACCGTATTAGCAAATACATTTAACACTCTTAACGGAGTTAGGGGCTTTGATTTTACAACTCAGGACGACACTTGGCAGTTTGGATTACCAAGTGAGTATAGAAATTTACGATGTGTCTCATCACAAACAAATCCACATTGGAACGGAAAACTTATAAGTGAGTGTAAGTTATTAGAACATGCTAATTTAGACTATCCCGCGTATATGTTTCGAATTATTTCCTCTATAAATAGACAATTTGAAATAAATACACTTGTTAATGGACAAAGGATTGTATCTGTTGAAGAATTGGGGGATGATAAATACATTGTCATGATAAATGTCATTGTTCAACGCGTAGTGAATTCTGATGGAACATCCACCACCACTTATTCGTTTCAAACAAAAGAAATCCAATATAGTAACCTATTCCCTGCCGTTCTTTTATATTCAGACGTAGAAATATCAGGTGAACTAGTCGTAAAAAATACAGCAGGTACAAATCTTATGAAAATAGATCCTATAAAAAATACAACTAATTTTTTTACGAAAGTTGGTATAAATCAACCATCTTATGAAACAAATAGTTATCTAGACATAAATAATTTATCTAGAAACAAAGTATCTGTATTTGTAAATGAACTTGCGTTGGCTGTTGAAAGAAGTAATACAAATACAAATAATATCAATATAGGTAATGTGAGCAACCGCATGGCTAGCGACATGGTAAACGTAAATGTAAGGGATATTGTATTTACTATTCCATTGAAACAATACAAATCATTGCCCATACCGCAGATAATACTTAATAGAGCAGCGCGCATGAGACAATTCACGGCTAGAATAGAAGGACCATTTGTGGTATTAGCTATGGAGCGCATCGTAACTAAAATCGCGGAAGCTAAAGGAAAAATAACGATAAATAATGATAATTTGACGACATTGTATAAGGAAAAGGCTTATTATGAGCGATTGGAATTTTGGCTTGCGGTAGTACAGGTGGCATTAGATATATTGGGAACGGTCTTAGTTGCAGATGCTGCAGGCATTTCTAAACTTAGTACGCGCCTTATAATTGACGCTTTTATAGAAGGTGTTAAGTCTACTATTCAAAATATAGACTGGTCTAGCATCGCAAAAGGACAATCTGATGTTATAAAGAACGCATCCGATAATCTGGATATGGATGATTATGATAACGGAGCGGAAATATGCCAAGCATTGATTGATAAGGTAAATGAAAACACGGCGACTATCCGCGCAGAAATTGACAGATTAGAAACAGAATATGCGGAATTAGAAGCTAGATTGGACACTTTTGCCGAACTAAATGCAAAGAAAACAGAGGTTAAAAGTAACCAAACTATTGCCAAAACACTGAATGATGAATTAGATGGTTTAGAACAAGAGCAAACTATCTTAAACTATATATTAGTAAATAAACATACCGTTGTTAATAACATCGTAGATACAACTACTACTGTTCTAGTAAATGGCCAGAATCTGAATCCCATAACATCTTATAGTAAAACGGACGCAAGTGGTATTATAATGGGGACAGATTTACTAGAAACTATTACCTCACAGCAAATAGATCAGTATACTAATTTGTTGACAAATGAAACGACGATTGAGACATTCAAGATACAGTATATAGACAACATGCCGTCCGAAATATCATCTAACAGCCTTGGTCCTAATTATAACACGATTCCAAACTATAATAAATTGGCATTAACAAAAATGTATGACTATGTCAGTGGAACAAATGGTAGAGACGAAACTTCTCTACAAGTAGATAAACTTACTACTCCGGTACTAACCTATATACGAACCATCTATTTACCATGGGTTGTATCTAATATTGAAACTGCTGCAGCACGCGTATCACAATTACACAACAGTAATGCTCAATTTGTTTTTGAACCGCTTGATAACACAGGGTCTATTAACAATACGCGAGCTTCCATAGCGAACCTAGTAGCTAGTAAAAGAACCGCTCTAAATGAGCTGGACTATTGGACTGTATTCAAAGAGTCAGCATTACGTATGTATAACAATCCAGATTACTATAGTTTAATCTTATATCCATATGTGGGATCGGGTACTTCTAGTTATGGTCCAAGGAAATATATTGACGCAAAATTAATAACAGGCATACACTCATATCGTTTTGCTGGCGATAGTGGTGGATACCGCGATGGGATCGGTGCATGGGAGACAACACGCGTAGGGAGCTGGCGAAACAGTTACGTTCCAAATGGTAACTTTGTATATCAATACAAAATTGATCAGGAAAATGCAAATATAGCAAGCATAAATGCTCAACTAGAAAGTGCAAACAGTAGATTAGAAACACTTAATATAGATGAATTACAAACATTTACAAGAGATTTTGGATTTAACGCTGATTCGCACAATAGAATAAGAAATTATGTAAATAATGTTTGGCAATTATATGTTAATAGTTCATATTCCTCTATCGCAAAAGATGAAAATTATACGGTTTATGCAAACTTGGCAGATACAGATGAGTCCAACGTGTACGCTATTAACATGTCAATATTGTATGAAAAAGACGTCTCTAGACCGTCTGTCATGATGACATGTTCATATTTCAATACAGATAATTATATTAATGATTTATCGTATCGTTCCAAGTATTTTGAAATAACAAATGAGCTTAATGGAACGAGTGAATTAGTTAATTATGCCACCGTTATATTTAAAAAATATCTTTCTGACATAATTGAAGGGAGAAAAACGATCTCTGGAATCATATCAAGCGATAATTTATTTCCAAATAGGTTTAATTGTAAATCTTACATAACAATTGATAACCTAACTGATAATAAGGTGGTATGCGATGAATTAAATACCCAATGGAATAACCAATCATTTAATAATATTACACTTGCCGGTACAACCACGACGCTTAACGAGGCATATACAAATCTATTGACCTCGTATGTAGAGTATTACAATGAAATTAAATACAATTTTAATTATTTGGTTGAATACATGGTAGATGGGGTGGCAAGATTGTCTATTATACGATTTATTAAAGTATTGAACAATAATAGTGGTACTACAAATGTTAGTACGCCTGGATTATTTAAGGTGTATCGTATTACGTCTACTATAGATATAGAGAGTATCGTTGTTAGGGGCATGTCAATTAATGGAGATGCCTATATAGATGGAAATTTTTATATCAATGCGGATAATGAAATTCCAAATCCCCTATTTACTGTAGATGTATATAATAAAACAAATACGAATAAACTGAAAGTCGGAATTGGAAAAACGCCAACCAACGTATTGGATATAACGGACACAACCATATCTAAAATACTAAAAATGGACTACAATGTATCCAATAATTTGTATATAATAAACAACCTGATTTACGATAATAGGTTTAGACCAACCAGTAGAGTAGTAAGGCAACTCACTGAGTACGTTAATGCGAATCCGTCAACTGAGTCTTATTTTTATTTACATGAACTACCACTAGCCAATGCCACTACTGGAAGATTTGAGGCGATGGATATAAAAATATTGTATTACGGTACAGATGCTTCTTGGAATGGATACACTTATAATGAAATAATGACTATATACCCAGGAATGCGTGAGCAAATAGAAACAAATATACTACCCGCGTTCCAAAAAATACTAGACAATTATTTGTTATATCCGACGGCCATATGTACATCAACCACTAATTTTATAGATGGTATTATGATTGATTATTATAGAATATTTGACACATTCAATTCTTCTACTACACGTAGACCTTTATTAATATCCAATGGAAATAAGGTAACCGATTATAACATAGATACGACCTATACGTCAAGTATGAATAATGCCATAGAATATACACAAAAACAAACTAGGTTCATGAATTATGTCAAAAAAATTAATAATACATCAAATATAGTAAGAGACCAAAGTGGTTCGGAAGTTAACGTTCATAATGTAGAACGAAATGAGGCGGCTGTAAATCAGCTTACAACACAATCAATCCTCGATGATATTGATGTATATCTTATAAAACATAATACGGACTCTACTGAATCAAGAGTGAGTCGCATAACAGATATAAGAACAGATTTAAGTAACAATAATGTAAATGGTATAGATTATAGTAGTCTTGTACCAAATAGTATTGAGGTATCTCAAATAACTACGCAAATATCTAGCCTAACATATGATACTAGACGCGAGTACTCCATTTCGTTTGTGGATGAATTACTAAAACAATATAATAATAATATACTGGCTACCGCACGCACACGTGACAGTGGAATGATAATTTATAAAGTAGGATATACCTATTACCGCTCCATGTATCATGTTATTAAAAGAGGAACAGACATATTTGTATATTCCTTCTATATGAATTACAGTGATTATATAGGTCACCATGTAAATATAAATGGCGACACACGAATGGAAGGTAGCTTGTCAATAATAAATGAATATAATAACAAGTCACATGTAATTATTAACCCATTGAACAAATACGTGGGTGTAAATACGGAACAGATGGTTATTAACTATGCTGATAAATACGCAACTACTACATCGAGGTATAATGCTTCGCATAATCTGGTTGTTTATAATGATAAGTATCCAAATGCGGTATTCGCACGAACGGCCGAACCCACCGAAACCGCAGTAATAAATAATGCTGATTATAAATATTTTGGGTCGTATAGTGGTTTAACCGTTCAGCGGGCGAGTGATTTGTATGTTTTTGATCACGAAAGTTCTTTTATGACTAATGTAGCGTCAAATAATAGTCAGAATTATTCGATAACTGATGGTATAATGACACCCAGTAATTGGAATAATTACAAACATTATGGAGCCGATATTTCGTTTGAATTGAGGAATAGAAATGGAGTGACGAAAGAATTGGGACAGGTAAAAATGGTGATAGATAGAATAGATGGAAATAATAACATACATGCCGGTTTTGGTGTTCAAGTGGTAGATAATACATTAGAGGGTGATGTAATAGAGGACAAGATAAAAAATCTAATGTATGTAAATAGTGATAGACAATTGTTTGTAGATGGTGTCGTATTGGGTGGAAAAATCCTTAAGGTTGATGAGAATGGTAACCTAAAATGGGGTGATACAGTAATCGTCCCTGCCACAACCCCATAGTCAGCACAATAATATATATAGTGTGTTGTAACATATGGTATAAGATAGATATACCCATATTATAGTATTTACTTTCCAGCAATATCTTGACCACTAATATCTTGACCACTAATATCTTGACCACTAATATCTTCAACCATTTCATACTTTGTATCAATGTAAATAATTTGATTTTGTAAGCATTGTGTATCTATTAGACAACCGCTGTTTGTATTTGTATCTGAATTTGAATTTGAATTTGAATTTGTATCTGTATCACTGTTTTCTATTATTGAACTTGAACGAGGTTTTCTGTTTTGTGCTTTAGGTAGCCGATGATTATGTCCAGTGTTGCGTTCATGTTCAATAATTGTCCAAACATCTTGAATTTTAGGGATGGCATGTTCAAACCACAATTTATTACGTAAAACTAAAATACAGCTATAATCTTCCAGGCGCCAAAATATGTCTTTAATCCATGTTAAGCTAGAGTTTCGTTCCATGACTTCCTCGTACCATATTTCATATTCTTCCTTTGAAATATGTAGAGGCATATATTCGTACAAAGGCTTGCCTTCTTTCATAAAATAAATTATTATTCCTTTTAATTGTTCTTCTTCTTCTGTATGTGTAAATGTTCCATCTGCCATAAATTCCTCTTCTGTTTCATATTCTTTAAATACGGTTTCTAAGAAATCGCATTCATTTAAATTACACGTTTCCATTTGAAGTTGCATTTGAATCCAATAATCTTCTTTTGGAATACCTGTTATTTCTCTCGACGTAGGATTCTTTATTTCCAACATTCTACCATAACGTTTTGATTTCGGGTCAACATTGATACCATCAGGAGATGCCCCCAAGAATTTATATATGTCATGTTGAATACAACCGTAGTCTTTCACCTTTGTATCGTACATATATTCGTACAACATTATAGAAACTTCTTCATATTTATTTCCATGGTGCATTGGTGTATTCGTATTTACGCTGTCATATTTGGTGACGTCAATCTCTTTACACTTTTCAACGATCAACTGGTTGATAGATGATTGAGATTTAAATACTTTCCACGCCGAACTGGCGGTAATTAGATTATGACGAAATAAGTACCACTCATTAGTTCGCTGGTCTGGTTGTGGCTTACTTTCAATACATGCTATTTTTTTAGAGAGTGTCTCCATATTTGGTTCTATACGAATAAACGATTCCGAATATGATCGTAAAGGATAATACTTGGTGAAATATATTTTATGTATTTTTTCATACATGATTTCTAACTCGTCTTCTAATTCCTTTTCCAATTTCTTCTCTTTTTCTATTTTCTTCTCCTTTTCGGCTTTATTTTCGAAAAAATTCGCCGTCTTGTTGATTTTATTATTACTATTGCCATTACTATTACTATTACCATTACTATTACCATTACAAAGGAATATTTCCTTCAAAGATATAAGCATATTTTTAAAAACATAGTCTTTTAATTTCAATTCAAAATATGGACTACTAAACCCGAGTGGGTCTCCTTCTATAAAATTATCTATTAGAGTAGCTATAGATAATTCTATTTCATCTTTTTCCTGGACAGTTAAAATACTATTCCAGTTAAATAAATCTATAATGTTTTTTAAACTGGGTAATTGATATCCAAAAAGCATGGTTGGTTGTTTGTTACTTTATAACATTAATCATTGTTTATATCAATTTTATCGTTATTATCATTGTTACCACTATTACCAGCGTTATTATCATTGTTACCACTGTTATCATTATTATCATTGTTACCAATATTACCACTGTTATCTGCTATTTTTTTAGATTTGCTCTTCTTTGGGGCAAGCGACTTGAGCGTGGATTGTCTCTTTTCGCATCTCTTCAAGGTAAATTTCTTTGAAATAGGATTATACATCAATGCCGGAATTGATTTAATTTTTCCAGTGTCCTTGTCATATATCACTTCTTTTGCTTTAAGCAGGCGCTTCCTGTCCAAGTTACTATTAAGAAATAAATTTAATTCCATTTTATCGTTTTCATCCCAATTGTTTTCATTACAATACCCACTTGCGAACTCGTCAAATTTTAATAATTTTGTCGTTTTATCTAGTTTTGCCCATACTTCGTTTGAACTGTGTTTTTTTTCACCCGCAAGAAATTTATCCAAGTTAGACATATTTTCTACCGTTTCAACGGGTCCTTCAGATTTGCCACTAAGAAGCATAGATTTATATTTAATATTCTTTAATTCAATGCACTCGTTACTCATCGTTATTCTTATAGATAGATAGTAAACTAAGTTTATATTATTTTAAAATAGTATAAATAAATAAATATAACTAAGTGTTTGATGAAGTCGATAGAAATTACCGGTAAGCGAAATATAGATAAAATACACCAAATAAAAGAGCCGGAACGCAAAAACACAATGAAATGGAAATTAGACGAGACTTATTACACATATGAACAACAGATACGAATAATAAATATGTTGTATCTAGAAGAGGAAACAAAAAATGAACCAGGAGTCTTAACGAAGAGAGAAATTAGCAACAAAATCACTGGATATAAAAATCAAGATAAACAAAATAATATACTTGATTTGAATTATCTTATTTCTCTCAGTGACGTTATAGAGAAGCTAATGACATGTAAACTGAAATGTTTTTATTGTCGTGAGAATTGTGAGCTATTGTATAAAAATACATTTTCAAAGAAACAGTGGACTTTGGATAGAATCGATAATAATTATGGTCACAATCACGATAATGTAGTAATATGTTGTTTAGAGTGTAATGTACAGAGGGGTGATATGGATAGTGAGAGATTTAAAAAAGGAAAGGAAATAAAAATAGTTAGAAAATTGTTTTAAAAATAATGATAAGAAATATATGAGTCATATTTTATTTTTAAAATGGTCTCCCTCGATTAAAGACCAGTTTTATGAAAAAAGCAAGTTAGAAGATAAACATAAAGCGATTGGTAATAATGTCATGGAAACGACACTTCAAGAAGGATATAATTTTATAGAGAATAACGCACCGAGGGAAGCCATGTTTAAATCGTCACCTGATATGTATTCAGATGGGGGATTTAGTAATTCTGGCACAAAGAGAGAAAATAATTTTGAAAGAATGAACCAGAGAGAAATGGTGGCACAGACAAACAAGAATCCATTTTTATCTTCAAATTATTTAGAAGATTTACAAGTTCAGGAAAATTTTTTGACTCCGCAAAATTCAAACATGTCTCAAGACAAATATAGTCTATATGGCAATATCGACGAGTAAATATTCAAATGTGTAAAAGCATTTAAACATAAATACGAATAATAATATATACAGATCATACAATGTCAAAAAATTATAGTACACAAAATGATTTATTGTTAACCAATCTGTTAGAGTTTTATAATACAGAAAAAAACGGCAATATGGATAGAATGTTACAAATAATTAATGGCGAATCGCTAATATCTTTGCGCATAATTGATTGGTTTGCCACTAATTATGCCAAGAAATATTATACAGTGTATCAGATTCAAGATACAGAGAGGCGATTCAAGGTTTATAATGACTACAAGTTAAAACTAAAAGCTTACTCGAAAAAACGGTTTGACCCGTTTTGTAGATGGGATCGTATAAATGTTCCCTATAAAGATGGTGCGCATATTCAAACAACTATCGGACAATTGAATTTTTTTAAGTGGGCTATAGAGAACAGTGTCATTGATTATATAGACCAAAATTATTCCATTATTGAAAAGGATATGAACTGTCGTAATAGTACGTCTAAAAACAGAGTCACAGACAAAAATAACAAGACGAGAAAGAAGCGCGAGGAATTGTCTGTTTCTGCTTCAAAAAGTATTAAGAAGGAAATTGTGGAGATTGTAGTTAAATTCGACTAATGTCTCCTATTTCGAATCGCGGAAACAAAAACAAAAGAAAACAAAAGAAAACAAAATAAACATTTAAATATTTAATTATACATGTAATTAGATACTTAAAATTATGGGAAATCAAACATCTTCCTCCACACATCGATTAAATTTTGAAGATATACAAGAGGCAATTAAAAATAAAGAGAGATATTTAATTATTAATACCTTATCCTCAAACAATCAAGCATGTTTATTACCGAATACGATTGATTTTAAACAAGAAGAATCAATCGTGAATCAATTACTGTCGAGTAGCATGGAAAAAAGAATTATTATATATGGTAAAAACGTAAATGACATGTCCGTGTATGATAAATACGAACAATTGATAAAACTAGGTTTTAGACATGTATATGTATATCCAGGTGGATTATTTGAGTGGTTATGCTTACAAGATATTTATAGTAGCGAATTATTTCCAACATCAAAAAAGGAACTAGATATATTAAAATATAAACCTAGTTCTATTTTTAATACGTATTATCTTATGGATATTGAGTAACTAAACGTTATACCAATTTCTATAACAATTGTCATGATCTTCATTGAGACAACCGTTTGGTCCGATGTGTGCTAATTGATTTTCCTGGAATCTCGGTTCACATCCGGGACAGTTGGATTTGGACTTGGATTTACAGTCGTCGTCGCAATCTAACGCTTCGTTTGCTAATTTGTCGGCTTCTTTATTAAATTCACGCTTAATATGTACAAAGTGTATAAACTCAAATTTTGCGGCCAACTCCCTGGCTTGTTTATATAATGGTAATAAATTTTCGGCCTTTACTTGATAGTTACCGTTCATTTGATTGATAATTAAATTAGAGTCACCTTCAACTAAAGCCTTTGTTATCTTATTCTCAATGGCTAATTCCATACCTTTAATTAACGATAAATATTCTGCTTCGTTATTGGTACCATTTGTAGTGTTGTACCGATAACTACCTTGATAAAGAGTGTTTTCTTTAGTATCTCCATTATCTGTCTGTTTTATGATATAACCAAGTCCCAATACGTTTGATGGGTTTCCTCTACACGCACCGTCAAATCGAATTATTGGTAAAATATTGTCACTTTTTATTAGTATACTTTCGTCCATTGTTCTACGAGTGTTTATTCCATCGGTATTATCGTTACCACTGCTATTGTTATTGTTATTGTTATTACCGGCAGGTTGTTCAAGGTTATCATCACATAGATAGGAGGAAATCCACTTATCAACACTAGATACCCACTCTTGGCGAATATATGCGTTTTCTTTATTAGACGTGTCAGTGTTTGCTTCAATAACTATTTTTTCTGTAACGTCTTTTAACCATGTCTCGTGATAATCATGACATTTTTGTAAATACTCAATAGCTATGGTTTCACCAGCGCGACCTCTAATCTTCACACGTCCACTACATATTTCTGGATCTGCTTTTACATAGATAATTCCCCCTAAACGCATATCATCTAGGAACTCATCAAACCAAGTATTATATATTTGATATTCGTCGTGTTCAATCATACCGTCGTCGTATAACATTCTAGCAAACACATTACGGTCAGTTTGAACAGAACGCTCACTAATAATAATTTTATACTTGTTTTCTTTTACTTTTTGTCTTAGTAAATGAAGGCGCGAAATATAGGCCATCATTTGAAATCGAAAAGCATAACGCTTGGTATCTTTATATAAATTGGTTAAAATAGGAGTGTTCTCGCCATCTACAATATTCGTCCAATCATCTACTGGTTCGGGCACAAAACAAATGTCAGGGTGGTTTTTGTAATATTCTTGTAAATCCTTATATAGTGTAGATTTACCCGAACCAATATTGCCATCGATGCTCAAAATAATAGGAAGAGAACTCATTGTAGGGGTTGTATATAATAAAGGTATGATATTATTTGTTTAATATCTGTTTGGTATTTGTTTAACATTTGTTAATTTATTTAAAATCAATTTTTATGAATATTCAAAAAATAATGTAATCAACCGAATTATATAAAAAATTGAATTAAATGTTGTTGTTTATATTTACTATATCATCTATTAATTAGTCATCATGGATTTAAATCAGCAAAAGTTAACGAAAACGGAATGGGATACTACCGAAATAACAGTATCCGGAGAAGAAAAAGAAATATTAAATTTAATCATAAAAGGATATGACGACGTAAACATCATATACAATAAAAATATGTCAATGATTAATTATTTAAAATTAGAACCCACCGATGGTATAATGAACCATTTACACAAAGAATACTTTGAACCGGTAATTATGAAATTAAATAAAAAATACGAATTCGCATTTGAAAGCAAAATGACGACGAAAATACAAAGAATGAACTCGATCGAAAAGTTAAAGTTGGAAAATTTGAGCAAAACAATTCAGGATTGTGGCAAAAAAATATTCGAATTTTACGTCCTTCATATTACCGAACAAACGATGCGCTACTTTTACAAAGACAATACTGTTAAATTTAACAAGTATTATTATACACTACATCATCTAATGAAATTAAAAATTACAAATATTAACCCGCACGTAATTGAATACGTGAATGCTGTTTTGGCGGACTACTTTACAGACATACAAATAGACGAGCTATTTCTTCAATCAAGTGATTTAATTGAAAAAAATGAGGATTTGGTAAGTTATAAAGATATACAATTATATGAACATCAAAAGCAATTATTTACGATATCTAGGCATCCAAACCCCAAGTTGGTCTTGTATATTGCTCCTACCGGAACTGGAAAAACCCTTAGTCCACTAGGTTTATCCCAGACAAATCGTGTTATATTTGTATGCGCTGCAAGACACGTTGGTCTAGCCTTGGCAAAATCCGCAATATCCATGGGGAAAAAAATAGCCTTTGCGTTTGGATGTAATGATGTATCTGATATACGATTACACTATTTTGCGGCCAAGGATTATGTAAAGCATAACAAGACCGGGAAGGATATTAAATACCGCGATGGAAGCAAGAAGGTGGATAATACAGTAGGAGATAATGTGGAAATAATGATTTGCGATATAAAATCTTATCTTTGCGCAATGTATTATATGCGCGCCTTCAACGACGTAGAAAACATGATAATGTATTGGGACGAACCAACCATTACAATGGATTATGAGGAGCATGAATTTCATTCTTACATAGCAGATATTTGGCAAAAGAACATTATTCCAAACATTATTCTTTCGTCCGCCACCTTGCCACACCAGGAAGACTTACAAGAAACGATTGCTGACTTTACATCCAGATTCGACAACGGGCAAGTCTACAATATAGTTAGTCATGATTGTAATAAATCAATACCATTGTTAAATACAAACAATCAAGTCGAGATGCCACATCTGAAATACGAGAACTATGATACACTCCAACAGAGCGTGGTTCATTGTAAAAAACACAAAACACTGTTGAGGTATTTTGACTTGAGCGAAATCGTAAAGTTCATTCATTACATGAACAAGACAAATAGGATAGACGAAAATAGATATAAGATAACGGTTAAATACGAGGATTTGAGCGAATTGACAATGAACAATATCAAGCTACATTATTTGGAGTTATTGGAGCGAATACCGAAAGACACGTGGACTGACATATACACTCATTTTAAGGAAACACGTATCAGTAAATTTGCGTCGAATGTTCATGTGGCTACAACGGATGCGCATACTTTAACCGATGGTCCAACCATATTCTTAGCAGATAATGTTGAAAAGATCTCCAAGTTTATCCTACAAAGCATAAAAATTCCTGAAAAGGTAATTAGTGATATGATGGAGGCAATTGAACATAACGACAAGGTATTAAAGGTATTGAAGCAAAAGGAGCAACAATTGGAAGACAGTTTGGGAGATGAGGTAGAGAAGGAACATAAAATGGCAAAAGAACGTATTAGCCCGGAACAGAAGAAATTGCGAGGAGAAATAGAAGGTTTGTATAAATTAGTTAAAACAATCGCACTACACGAGTTATTTGTTCCCAACAAATTAGCCCATTTGAGACACTGGGCTCAAAAAGATATAGTAACCAGGGAATTCTCTTGTAACATAGATCCAAGTGACGTAGAAAAAATCATGTTGATGGAAGTGAACAGTAGTTGGAAAATATTACTATTGATGGGGATAGGTGTATTTACAAACAATCATGATAATAATTATACTGAGATTATGAAGCAATTGGCAGTTGAACAGAAGTTATATTTGATTATTGCTTCGAGTGACTATATTTACGGAACAAATTATCAGTTTTGTCATGGATATAT
>Ga0102889_1000559_pt1 | contig 15170 bp, 16 predicted proteins | sample Colrivmet1551A02_FD_84505 | JGI IMG/M metagenome (GOLD analysis project Ga0102889, IMG submission 84505) | Estuarine microbial communities from the Columbia River estuary - metaG 1551A-02 | ecosystem: Environmental > Aquatic > Marine > Intertidal zone > Estuary | place: USA: Columbia River...
GCCGAAGTTAAAATTATATTTCAATCTATAGAAAACTTACACAAGGCGTGTCCGAAAAATCTAGGGGACTGGTATTTCACAGGAAATTATCCGACACCTGGAGGAAATCGAGTTGTGAATCGTGCCTATATTAACTTTTTTGAAGAGAATAATGAGCGTGCTTATTAACACAGACAGCACTTTATCTAATAAATACGTATTTCGTCTAAAATAAAAATCTTCTATACATTAAACCTATATATTTGATTCACCATAACATAAGTAGGTTAAGTTCATGGTAGATTTGGGGCAAAAAAGGTGAACTTACGTTCACCTTTTTTATTTTTCGTTATTTTTTAAAATTTATTTTTCTGCAAAAAAACGTGTTTCAACTTCTTTCCAATTGATGACATTAAAGAATGCTTCAATATGATCTGGACGTCGGTTTTGGTAGTTTAAGTAATACGCGTGTTCCCAAACATCTAATCCCAAAATTGGAGTTCCATTACACGATACCCCTGGCATTAATGGATTGTCTTGATTTGGTGTAGAACAGACTTCCACTTTCCCTCCTTTATGAACACATAACCATGCCCAACCAGATCCAAATTGTGTTGCAGCTGCCTTACTAAAAGCAGTTTTAAAACCTTCAAAGGAACCATAAGCATCAAGAATAGCGTCTTTCAGTTCTCCAGAAAGCACTTGTTTATCCTCTGGATTCATAACGCTCCAAAATAGCGAATGGTTATAAAATCCACCACCATTATTTCGAACCCCTTTATTAGACATGTCTAAGTTTACAAGAATGGTTTCTATCGATTTATTTTCTAAATCAGTGCCAGCAATTGCTGCGTTTAGATTGTTTGTATATCCATTATGATGTTTAGAATGGTGGATCTCCATTGTTCGTGCATCAATATGAGGCTCGAGAGCATCGTAAGCATAATTTAATTTTGGTAATTCAAAAGCCATAAGAATTTGTTTTTAGAGTTTAAATATAAATTTCAAATTTACAATATTCAAATAAAAATTACGAGCATATATAATTAAGATTGTTTATTTTGGTATAAATTTTATTTAGTGAGCGCATCATCATTCAATATTTACAATGCTTCGGCTGGCAGCGGCAAAACATTTACATTAGTAAAAGACTATTTAAAAATAGTGTTGACTTCTAAAAAATTCTTGCCGCATCGCCATGTTTTAGCGATCACTTTTACCAATAAGGCTGTTGATGAAATGAAAACTCGGATTGTTGATGCACTTATGAAGTTTGCAGCACCATCTATTTTAAGTCAATCAGATCCCTTGTTTGAGCAAGTTGTTAGTGAGTTGGGAACTTCCCAAAAAGAAATACACCTTAAATCTAAACAACTCTTAAGTAAAATATTACATAATTATGCTGCATTTGATATCTCTACTATTGATAAGTTTACTCAAAAGTTGATTCGTACTTTTGCATTTGATTTAAAACTTCCCATGAATTTTGAAGTTGAATTGGATACTGATTTTTTACTTCAAAAAGCTGTCAGTCGACTGTTATCCAAGACAGGTAAAAATAAGGCACTCACAAAAGTGTTGGTTGAGTTTGCAATTGAAAAAGCAGACGATGATAAAAGCTGGAATATTGCTTTAGATTTAGCTAAAACAGCAAAGCTCTTGATTAGGGAATCAGATGTACCATTTTTAAAAGCGCTTTCGCAGCGTTCATTACAGGATTTTGTTACGCTGAAAACAACCATAACAAAAGACATTAGAGAAGCAGAATTACAAACTATTGATTTGTCAACTCAAATTTTAGAGTTGATTACAGCTAGCGGCATTGAGTTTTCAGATTTTACAAGAGGGTCTTTGCCTAAACATTTTAAATCTCTAGTTTCTAAAAAATTTGAACTCAGTTTTACCGCTCAATGGCAACAATCTATAGAAACAACCTCGCTATTCCCCAAAAAAGCACCACCTCATATTGCCGCTGCCATTGAGGGGCTTCGCCCTCAACTAAAAGAGGCATTTCACAAAACAAAAGAAGCTGTTTTCAGAATTCGATATTTAAATAACATTAGAAAAAATATCACCCCACTTTCCGTACTAAACTTAATACACCAAGAATTAAAAAGTATTAAAGATGAAGATAATTTATTGATGATTTCTGAATTTAATACCATTATAAGTCAGCAAATAAAAGACCAGCCAGCCCCATTTATTTATGAACGTATTGGCGAAAAGTTCAACCACTTTTTTGTTGACGAATTTCAAGATACTTCCGAATTACAATGGGAGAATTTGGTGCCATTACTAACAAATACATTGGCAGAAGAAAACGGGAGCGCTATGTTGGTAGGCGATGCCAAGCAAGCCATTTACCGATGGAGAGGCGGAAAGGCCGAACAGTTTATCAATTTATGCAACAATACCACGGCATTTCCTTTTGACGCGACACTTTCTCACCTTCCAACCAATTATAGAAGTTGCAGGCAGGTGGTAGATTTTAATAATAATTTTTTCAAACACCTATCAACAGTTGTCTTTTCAAATGACACTTATAAATCTTTATATCAATCGCCCTCCCAGCTAGAGTTTAATAAAAAAACAGGCTATGTAAATATTTCCTTTTTAGAGTTTGAAAAAGGAGCAGACAAATCTCTCTTATATGCAGAAAAAGTTTTAAAAATTATTAAATCTTATTTAGCTTTAAGCAAGCAGGCAACATTGAAGGATATTTGTGTTTTGGTTCGTAAACGAAAAGAAGGAGTCGCTGTTGCAAATTTACTAAGCCAGTCTAAAATTGATATTGTTTCAAGCGAGACTCTTTTAGTCGCTCAGTCTCCAGAAGTAAAATATATTATGAGTGTATTGGAATATGTACATGAGCCTTCTAATATGGAGGCTAAACTAGGGGTGATCAATTATATTGCATCTCATACCGACGTAGGTGACCCGCATTTGTTTCGTGTTAAGTGCACCCCATTAAATCGCCCCGCTTTTTTTAAAGAACTCCAAGCTTTAGGATTGAATTTTTCTTCTAAAACCGCTTTGCAACTTTCTATATATGAATCCGTAGAGTACATTATTAGTAGCTTTCAATTGGCAAAATCTTCGAATGCTTACATTCAATTTTTCTTAGATTTTGTGGTAGAATTTACTCAAAAACCAATGTCGAGCATCCGTCAATTTATAGACCATTACAATTCAAAAAAAGACAGCTTAAGCATTCTGACTCCAAAGGGTATCAATGCCGTCCAAATAATGACAGCTCATAAATCTAAAGGGTTGGAGTTTCCAGTTGTTATTTTTCCTTTTGCAGAGTTGGATATTTACAAAGAATTGGAACCGAAAGAATGGATGTCGATGGATCCTTCTTACGCACCGTTCCCACATTTTTTATTGAATTATAACAAAGACTTTGAAGCGTTTGGAACGGAAGGCGCGTCTATTTATAAGGACCATCAATCAAAACTAGAGCTAGATAATATTAACTTGCTGTATGTCGCACTCACAAGAGCGGTTGAACAACTGTATGTTGTAGGAAATGCATCAGTCTCTAAAAACGGACTAGAGAATCTGAAAACATATTCAGGGCTTCTAATAAATTATCTTAAATCATCGGGGAAGTGGGAAGACGATACATTGGAATATGAATTTGGGTCATTTGAAAAAATAGAAACTCCTAAACCTTCAAAATATCCGACAGTATTTCAGCAGGAATTTATATCGACGCCTAAAGATCACCTCAACCTATCGATGGCTACTAGTTCAGGATATTTATGGGACACCACACAAAAAGAGGCACTTGAAAAAGGGAATTTGATTCATTTATTAATGTCAAAAATTTACATCAAACAAGATATTGAAATCACGTTAAACTATTTTTTTAATGCAGGTGTGATCTCATCGATTCAAAGTGAGGAACTTTTAAGCACTTTAAAAGCGATCGTTAATCACCCACAATTAACTTCGTATTATAGCTCAGATTTGGATGTTTATAACGAAAAAGAAATCATGACTTCTAGTGGAAAAATCATTATCCCTGACAGGTTGGTAGTTTTTAAAGACTTAACAGCTGTTATTATTGATTACAAAACGGGCGATCCTTATGAAAAACACGAAGCCCAATTGGCAAATTATTCAGAAATTATTGAAGAAATGGGTTATAGGGTAATAAAAAAAATCCTCGTGTATATCAATTCCAGTTTACAGGTAAGTGAGTCTTAATTTTTTAGTGTGACATACAAAGATTAGATTAACCATTAAGGACTTTTTAAAAATTAATATCTTTTTTTATTATAGAATGTTTGTTTTGTTGAATTAACACCTTATTTTTGCGTTTAATAGAATAATCAAACTTTAAATTATTTAACATGAAAAATCTTAACAGATTAATTTTCACAACATTACTAGTCTTTGCGATTGGAAATGTAAATGCACAGGACAAAAATAACCCTTGGCAGCTAACAATTGGCGTAAATGCTGTTGATGCACTTGGTACAGGAAATCAAGTCGGAAATGAAGACATTGGCTTTTCTAAGCTTTACTCAGTTAGTGAATGGAGCGCACTATCTGCACCATCTATGATTTCGGTTGGAAAATATCTTGACGATAACTTTTCTTTTGGTATTTCAGGAACATTTAATAAAATTGACAAGTGGAATACAGGATCACCTTCTGAAGCTGCAACATCAGTTGAAGAATTAATTTACTACGGATTAGACGGGATGGTTAAATACAGTTTTTCAGAATTATTAAATTCAAAAAAAATAGAGCCTTTCGTTGGGTTTGGAGGTGGTTATACGTGGATGGAACAACCTGGAACAGATTTAGAAGGTCTTGCCACACTTAATGGTACAATCGGAGTTTCTTATTGGTTTAATGATTTTGTTGGAATTACAGCTCAGTCGCGTTTAAAAAACTCTTTTGATGAAGAAATATTAGTAGATCATTTCCAGCACTCTGTTGGATTTACCATCAAGTTTGGCGGTAGTGACAGTGACGGAGATGGCGTATATGACAAGTATGATGTATGCCCAGAAGTTGCTGGTTTAGCGGAATTTAATGGCTGTCCAGATTCAGACTTAGATGGTATTGAGGATTCAAAAGATACGTGTCCAGAATTAGCTGGTTTGGCAGAGTACAATGGCTGCCCTGACACTGATGGAGATGGCGTGTCTGACAACAATGATACATGTCCAAATGAAGCAGGATTAAAATCGTTAGCAGGTTGCCCAGATGCAGATGCAGATGGCTTAGCAAATGCACAAGATGCATGTCCAAATGAGGCTGGTCCAGTAGCAAACAGTGGATGCCCTTGGAAAGATGGTGATAGCGATGGTGTTTTAGACAAAGATGATAATTGTCCTACGGAAGCAGGAACTGTTGCAAACAATGGTTGTCCTGAAGTTATCTTCCCTTCAGAAGAAGATCAAGATCAATTAATCAACTATTCAAGAACAATTAATTTTGCACTTGGAAAATCAAGCTTTAAATCAGATGCTTATCCAACTCTTAAAGCAATTAGTGCGATTTTAAATGCTTATCCAAAAGCAAACTTTGTGATCGAAGGGCATACAGACAGTACGGGTACTAACAACAACTTTAACCAGTTGCTTTCCGAAAGAAGAGCTCAAAAAGTTGTAGATTATTTGGTTGAAAATGGTGTTGCAGCTGAGAGACTAGCATCTGCTGGTTTTGGAGAAAGTAAACCAATTGAATCTAATATGACTGCCGCAGGAAGATCTGCTAACAGACGTGTAGAAGTTAAATTGGCTGAATAGTTTTACAATTTTACAATAAAAGCCTGAAAACGCTTCGCTATTGCGAAGCGTTTTTTTATTTTTATAACATGACAAGTTTTATTTATGATGTTCTAAAAGATTTGGAAATCCATTCGAAAGATGTTTCTAAACTTAGTCTTATCCTCCCTAATAAGCGGGCTGGAGTATTTCTTAAAATGGAGTGGTCCAAATTAAATAAAACAACGGGTTTTTTGCCTCAAATAATTGCTATTGAAACTTTTATAGAGGAATTATCACAACTCAGACTTCTCAACAATACAGAACTTATATTCGAGTTTTATGAAGTTTATTTAGAGCTTACACCTCTAGTCGAAAGGGATTCATTTGATAATTTCTCAAAATGGGCTCCCATTGTACTTCAAGATTTTAATGAAATTGACCGCTATTTAATTCCTCAGAGAAAGATTTTTGAATACCTCTCAGCAATTCAAGAGATCAATCATTGGTCCTTAGAGTCAAATTCAACTCCACTCATCAAAAGCTATTTGTCTTTTTGGAATAAGATCTATATATATTACAGAAAATTTACTGAGCACCTTATTCAAAAAGGAGAAGGCTATCAAGGTTTGATTTATAGGGAAGCCGTCGAAAATTTAGAGACTTACATTCAAAACCATCCAGACAAATTGCATATTTTTTTAGGATTCAATGCATTGAATGCGTCAGAATCCACTATTATTCAAGAGTTGTTACAACAAGACAAAGCAAAAATTTATTGGGATATTGATCAAACATTTTTAGAAACACCACAACACGATGCTGGCTACTTTATAAGACAACATCAAAAAACGTGGAACCATTTTAAATCACAGCCCTTTAAATGGGTCTCTAATTATTACACCAAACCGAAAAATATTTCTATTGCTGGAACCCCAAAAAATATAGGTCAAGTTAAATATGTCGGTACACTTTTACAGAAGCTATATAATGAAAACGAGCTGCAAAACACAGCTCTAGTTCTAGGGAATGAAGATTTATTAATTCCAATACTAAACTCACTCCCTAGATGTATAGAAGACATCAACATCACTATGGGTTTGCCACTAAAGCAAATTCCTTTTTCGGCCTTTATAGATCAGTGGTTCCAGCTTCATAAAGAACCCTCTGCGTTGTATTATTACCAGGATGTGATTGGGGTATTGTCGCATCAGTTTGTACGACCATTATTTCAAACCCAAGACCAAGATGTCGCTCAATTAATCATTACCACAATCAAACATCAAAACCTAACAAGCCTCTCTAAGGATCAAATCATTGCCATTGCTCCCAATTATAGAGATAATTTAGGGCTTTTATTTGAGACTTGGAATGACCAACCAAAGAGTGCAATTGAAAGAGTTTTATCGCTTATATTTAAACTTAAAGATCATTATTCCAAATCAAAAAACAACCATCTGTTAGCTTTAGAGTATTTATATCGGTTCTCAGAAATTTTCAACCACCTAAATCGCTTAAATACGAGCTATAGGTATATGACTAGTGTCAAAACTTTACAAAGTCTATATAAAGAGTTATTAAGTCTTGAAACGTTGGACTTTAAAGGGCAGCCATTAAAAGGGCTTCAGATTATGGGGATGCTGGAGTCACGTGTTTTAGATTTTGAAACAGTGATAATAGTCTCGGTAAACGAAGGGGTTTTACCAGCGGGTAAAACGAACAACTCTTTTATTCCTTTTGATGTTAAAATTGAAAATGGACTGCCCACTTATAAGGAAAAAGATGCGGTTTACACCTATCATTTTTATCGACTACTTCAGCGTGCTAAAAACGCACATATTATTTACAATACTGAACCTGATGTGCTTAGTGGTGGCGAACGCAGTCGCTTTATAACACAGTTAGAATATGAAGCGCACCACAATTTGGATCATAAAATAGTGATCCCAGAAACTCCACAGATCACAACACAACTGTTGACGGTAAAAAAATCTCCAGAAATTATTTCAAAACTTAAAAGTGTGGCTGCCAAAGGATTCTCTCCATCATCATTGAGTCAATACATTCGCAATCCAATCGATTTTTATAATCAGAAAATTTTAGGAATCAAGGACGAAGTTCTTTTAGAAGAAACGGTTGCCGCCAATACGTTTGGAAGTATTATTCACAATACACTTGAGGCCTTTTACCAGCCACTCATAGGAAAGGTTTTAGAGCCTTTTATGCTTACAGATTTAACACCCAAAATTGATACAACAGTTTCCTATTACTTTAAGGAGCTTTATAAAGAAGGCGATATCACTCAGGGAGTTAATCTTATTAGTTTTGAAATTGCCAAACGTTATGTTTCAAATTTTTTAGCATACGAATTGGCGTGTATCAATAACGGAGATGAAATTATAATTGAAGCTATCGAGTCCAAAATGGCTGTTGCTATTGACATTCCTGAACTCCAAACACCGATTCAGTTGATCGGAACTATTGACCGTATCGATGTGTGCAACGGAGTTCGGAGAGTTGTAGATTATAAAACCTCTCAAGTTTCTCAATCTGAACTTGAGTTGGTGAACTGGGAGGATATGACAAGCGATTACAAAGCATATAGCAAAAGTTTTCAGATCATGACTTATGCGTACATGCTAAATACAAAAGCGGTTTTCACGACGCCTGTGGAAGCAGGAATTATTTCTTTTAAAAATCTAAAGTCAGGGTTGCTAAAGTTTGCTAAGAAAGATAAACCAGGGGCTCATGCCCAGAAAACAACGTTACTTACAACAGATATTTTATACCATTATGAGCAGGAACTCAAAACTCTCATTCTAGAGCTTTTTAATCCAGAGATTGATCTTATCGAAAAAGAAGTTTAAATGGTTGTTGAAGAAATAAATAAAGTTATAAAGGGGGCGTACAGCCAACCAATAGTATTGGATGTGTTTTATAATAGTACTGTAAAACAGGCGCCACTTATCATTTTTTGCCACGGTTACAAAGGTTTTAAAGACTGGGGGGCTTGGAGTTTACTCGCAAAAACGTTTGCGGCATCAGGAGTTGCGGTTCTAAAATTTAATTTTTCTCATAATGGCGGGACTGTCGAGCAGCCAATTAATTTTCCAAACCTTGAAGCTTTTGCTCATAACAACTACATTAATGAATTAGAGGATTTGAATCAAGTGCTGAACTGGGTTGAAATAACTTATGGAAAACACTCAAATATTGATGCGACCAATATTATTTTAGTAGGTCACAGTCGTGGTGGTGGCATTGCGATTCTAAAAGCCGCCGAGGATTCTCGTGTCAAAAAATTAGTAAGCCTAGCAGGCGTTTCTGATTTTAAGTCTAGATTTCCTAAAGGAGCAGATCTTGAGGCTTGGAAACAGGATGGAGTACGTTTTGTAATCAATGGGCGTACAAAACAACAGATGCCTCATTACTATCAATTCTATGAAAACTTTTTGGCAAATGAATCCAGATTGAATATCCAAGCAGCAGCTAGACGTCTTCGGTTACCCTACTTAATTATTCATGGGGATTCCGACACAAGCGTGGATTTAAATGAAGCTTTGATGTTACACAAATGGCATCCAGAGAGTCAACTGATCGTATTGGAAGGTGCAGATCATGTTTTTGGAAGCGGTCATCCTTGGACATTTCTTGATTTACCACCTAGTTTACAGCAAGGTCACTCAAAAATCACTCGTTTTATTAACAATTTACATTAGTTCTTAAAAAAAAGAACATTTATCTCATATTTTTTTTGGAAAGAACAAACTAATTTTTGTAATTTAGACTAAATTAAATATATATTATGGGATATTCATTCAAAAATAGCAAAGGAAAGACGTATTTTTTACACACTAAAGATGTAATTCTTAAAGGTGGTAGAGAACAAACTATTTATTATTTCGCCAAAGATGAGCGTTCTAATACATGTGACCTTCCTGCTGGAAAAAAGATTGTTGAAAATGAAAAAACTGGATTACCTTTTGTAAAAAAGGCTTAATACGTTTTTCAATCTTAAAACTTAAAACCCACTTTTAGAGTGGGTTTTTTTGTTTCATACCTTAATAAGTATTGTAACTTCCAAGAAATAGATCACAAAACACCAACATATGAACCACCCATTAAGAACAATGTTATTTATTGTTTTTCAGAACGGCGTATAGCATTGTCAAGGCAAGTATTAAATGCATAAAACCAAATTGAAGCGGTACATCAAACAGGACGCTTAGGATTAAACATCCGTGTGAAAAATTGATTATTAAAATGGCAAAACTTGCCTTCTTACTCAAACCAAAAGCGACCTTAGGGTTTGACTTTGTAGGTAAGGAGATTATCAATTGTGATAAAAAGATCAGTAAAAAGATTAAGTGAATTGGTTTACTACTCAATGAATAAAGGTATATTTCTCCAGCTATTGGAATTATACTAAAAAGGCAAATTCCTAGAGCCAATAAGCTCTTGTTTTCTGTTAATACACCATAAGTTGTGATTGTTAAAAAGACAACACCAGCCATTGTGCTAAAAATCTCAAATGCAGGAAGCATAACTAGAGTTAGTTGCATTAGTTAAACTTTTTAAATTGGGTCATAATAAACTGATTATAAAACTACTAAGTTGTTTTTATTAACTCCAAAACACTTTTTTGTGTAAGCTTATTCTTATAATGACATAGATTATTATTGAGGCAATAACCAAATGAAAATATCCAAATTGATGGGCTACATCAAGATCTCCGTTTAAAATCAGGTATCCAATATAAAGATTGGTTGCTATAATAGCAAACCCAATTTTTTTACTCAAAGCAACTGCTGCGAGGTTGTTAGAGTCATAAGCAGTTTTTATAGGTAGACAAAGAATTATTAGTACTAAGAAAGCCATAATATTAGACAAATGTATTAGGTCGCCATCTGTTCCGTAAGCGATTGATTCACCTATTATCGGAATCGTATTGTATAAGCTGATTCCAAACAGGAAAAAGTCCCTTTTTCGTTTTACAATGCCATAAATTATTATTGATAAAAAAACAAAAAACAAGACACTACCTATAATATTTACATTTTGAATCATAGTTATTTTATAGAAGAACAGGCTTTTAAAATGTAATTTATATCAATTTAGTATAAATTTTTGACACCTACAAACATATTTACATCCTCGTTGATTTTTATTTTAAAATTATTCAGCTGTCGAACTCAAGTTTTTAAACAAGGGATAAAAATAAAATTGTAATAATAAAAAATTATTAAAGTTTAGTTTTGTAATTTTATAAAATCAGAGTGTAATCCAATCACTTTAAAACCCTACTAAATTCACTTATAAAACTAAATTATGAAAACCCTAAAAAAAATCATTTTCTTATTCTTGTTTTTGGCTCTTTATTTAGGCTGTTCAAAAGATAATTCGGAAGAACAAACACCAGTACCAGTACCCGAAGTGGTAGAAGCTTATGAAGCTTTAAATGTCTCTTATGGTTCGGATGAAAATCAAGTTTTCGATATTTATCTACCAGAAAACCGAACCAATAACACAAAAATTCTCATTTTGATTCATGGAGGTAGTTGGATTTCAGGGGATAAGTTGGACATGAATAGTATTAAAGCATTTATTTCGGCTCTTCACCCCAATGTCGGGATTGTTAACATGAACTACACCCTAGCAGGCATCAATAACCCACCAGTGCCGATGCAAACAGAGGACATCTCAAAGGTAGTTGATTATATTTCTATGAACAAATCTTCACTTATTGTGAGTGACGATATCGGTTTTATTGGGGTGAGCGCAGGCGCTCATTTGTCACTACTGTGGAGTTATGCTTATGATAATAATGACCAAGTTGATATGGTTTGTAGCATTGTAGGACCTGCTAATTTTACAGACCCTGCTTATTACGATAACTTATTATATCAGCCAGTATTTCAATTATTCGGAAATCCTTCCATCGAGTTTTTAGAGTCTGCGAGCCCGTATCACAGAGCGACTGCAACTTCGCCTCCGACACTGCTGTTTTATGGAGGGATGGATCCTTTGGTTCCAACCTCACAAGGAGTAGAGCTGGATGCGCGTCTCACGACTTTAGGAGTGACTCATGAGTTTTATTTTTACCCAGAAGAAGGCCATGGGTGGGAGGGAAATAATTTGCTCGATACAACGTCAAAAATATCAACTTACATTAATACATACATAGAAACAGAGTAACTCCAATTCGCCTTTTCAGAAATAACATTTATCTCAACGAATTTATTGCGAAAGAGTTGTTTAGTATTTTATTCATATATTTAATGATAATATTAAAAAACAGCTTTTATGGAAACTATTTCAATTTTCGCACAACTTGTCGTTTCAATCTCTGTAGTTATTGTATGGGTTTTTAGATACGACAATATCGTTGTAGAATTTAAACACTACGGCCTGTCAAGTTTAGTAAGAAATGTTGTTGGAGCGTCTAAAATAGCGTTAGCAACAGTTTTAATTTTAGGAATTTGGTATCAAGAATTTTTAATTTTAGCATCGCTTTTAATGGCATTTTTAATGCTAGGGGCTCAGTATTATCATATAAAAGTTAAAAATCCGATAATGAAATTCATTCCTTCATTTGTACTTTTAATCTTGTGTTTATTTATTGCAGCCTTTAATCATGGTTTATTATAATTAATGGATTTCAACTTTATCATCCTCTTATTTTCAGCAGCCTCTTTCATTTTTTATGGTATTTCGTCTTTTTTTTCAAGAAGAATGTTGACTGAATATGAGCGCTGGGGCTATAAAAATCAACGCATTTTACTTGGTTGTTTGCAGCTACTTGGAGGGGTAGGTTTACTCATTGGAATTATCAATCCAGTATTACTTACTGTGGCATCGTTTTTATTAACTTTTATGATGATCACAGCCGTTTTTGTAAGGATTAAAATAAAAGATAACATCATCCAGATGTCTCCAGCTATTTTTTATACCGTATTAAATTTTATAATTTTATACAGTTCGCTGGTTTGAGTCCATGTCAATAATTATTTGAATTTAAAAATGAGTTATGGCTTCTTTTTGGAATCGTTCATAGGAAATCTTCCTTGATTTCCGATACCATCCATGTCAAGTTCGTCATATGCATTTTGATGTTCACTTCGTTGTATTTTGTGTTGTTTCGAAATGATAGTCAGCAAAAAATAGACATACACTATAAAAATAATAAATCCGAAAATAAATATAAGTAAATTCATTTTTTTCTTCTTTGTCTTATGGCAATGGAAAGCGACAAAATCGACGGGACCCATATTCCTACAAAAATTCCTTCTAGTTTATTTCCAGTAAACCAAAGCGTAACGGACATCAAAAACGAAAGGAATGCAAGAATTATAGGATAGTATTTTTCGATAAAATCTTTCATTGTTTTTTTATTAAAATTAGACAAGATTATATGTAAAAATGTTACAAAATTCATAAATTTTTAACACATATGTTAAAATTTACTCACAATTAGTGTGCTTTTATCATAAATTAAATCAGAGTTTTGTCCGTTTGACTAAATGTTAAAGAGGATGCGGTTTTTCCATTAATAAAAAATATAAAAACTTAATAAAGTCAATATGTATCAGAACTAGATTGCAATTATCTAGCAAGTTTTTTTTGTGTACGATCCAATTCAAATATTTACAGCGCTACTTTCAGAATTTTGTTCGTGCCTCATTAGAAACAGAGCAAATATCAAAAGTATATAATTTGCGTTGCTTTTATCATTGAATTCGGCACTCAAAGATTCTTTCCATTTTTTTAAAGCGTAATGAATTGTTAATATTTGAGTTTCGCCATTTTGGTAAAGGAGATATTTTCGGTTGGATGCATACCATTTTCCTGCCCGTTCTGTTTCGAGTCCATACTGAAGACTTGAATTATTGTCTCTGAGAGTTATTGTATTGACTGTTTTGAGGTTCAACTTGATGTCTCCAATTTGTCGTTCACCTTCCAAAATAGCAAAGGTAGTACCCCAAAACCCTTTCTTTTTTAACTCATAGGTTTTGTTATTGTGAAAAAATTGTATGTTAGAAGAATACCATTTTGGACGAACTCCTTTTATGATCACTCCCTAATTATCAATAATTTTGAATGTTTTATTGTTTTTCCTATTTCGATCTCCATACCCCAAAGATAAGAAAACCCTTTTTCGGTATGTTTGACTTCTGTTTTTTACAAAGCCGAAAAGCATTAGGTAGATGTGTATGTAATAAAAAAGCCCTCTTTTTAAGAGGGCACAATTTTATTTATTTGAGTGTGCGCCATCGCAATATCCATTTAAAGAGTTTAGAAAAAGACAAGATAAATAAATCTACTTTTATTAACTTTATCAAATGGTTAAAATATTATCAAACAAACACAACCGTATCATGAAAAAGTATTTTATAATAATTTTAGTAACTATAGGGTTTCAGTCGTGTGTTGACGCTCAGAAAGATAGTGAAATATTTACAATATATTTAGTAAGACACTCAGAAAAAGACCTCACTTTAAATGACCAGTCAGACCCTCCACTCACTCAATGTGGCGAACAAAGGTCGGAGAGTTTAAGTAACTTTCTTAGAGATGTAAATCTGGATGTCATATACAGCACCGACTATATCCGAACTAAAAATACGGCGCGACCAACAGCACAGTCCAAAGAACTAGAGGTTAGCGAATACAACCCTCAAGATCTAGACAGTTTTTCAAAATTATTAATCGCCAGCAAACAAGACGCTCTTGTTGTTGGGCATAGCAATACCACAGGGGTTTTAGCAGGTCTTTTGGTTGGTAAAGAAATAGGGGCATTTGATTTAGATATTTATGATCGTGTTTATCAGGTATTAATCTACAATAATAGCGGAGAGCTTCATTTACTACACACAGCTTTTGATTGCATTGATTAAATGCATAGCTAGCGGTTAAAACTAAACCTGTTAGTTTTGTTTTGATTTTTAACCAAGTAATTAAACAAAATAGCTAACAAAAACTTCTTTCTATATTTTTGGTTTAAACCCCAAATTCAATAATTTACTTCTTATATGAGCGTATCGTCCTGATAATCAGGGCTGAAATAATCAAATATATTTTAATTATAGATTAAACATTTGTATATTTGAGTCTTTACACATTGAATCAACCAATGCTTTTTGATGACCAAAAAATTTTTACTTTCACTTTTTTTTTTAGCCTCTGCTTATAATTTTTGTAATGCCCAACCCGTAACAATTGACAATTATTCTGTGAATGGACTTGGGCAAGTACAATTATCAGTTCAAGCCCAAGCAGGTAAATATTATGTACTTCACGCACAGCACAGTCCAACATTTAACTGGGCAGTCTCAATGACAATGGGTGTGAATGGAACCATGGTCATTTCTGAATCAGTGTCAGCTTATTCACAAGAGAAATATTCTATAACAGCACACGATGTTTCAGCTCCTGATGATTATGATGGAGATGGTATAAACGACATTA